>ENA-UOWO01000021-UOWO01000021.1-activated-sludge-metagenome-genome-assembly--contig:-NODE-21-length-207608-cov-11.434968_pt1 | contig 207608 bp, 200 predicted proteins | sample MGYA00238148_ERZ761564 | MGnify/ENA primary metagenome ERZ761564 (study PRJEB28885, sample SAMN05720194) | activated sludge metagenome | isolation source: Anaerobic digester | place: USA... | reverse complement strand
TGTTAAAAATCCGTGGATATTTCTGACTCGAATTTACAGAAAAAAGGTTGCATAACTACTTCCTCGAAATTAAAGAATAATAACTGATGAAATTTTTATCACTCTCAATAACCACACGAAACAATTATTCGTTATTTAAAGAACAATTCCCCAAAATGTATGGTCATGTAGTATTCTCGTCACAAATTACATGTAGAAATTGATCACTGCAATCTGCGAAAATTACTTCATTTGGTTTTGTTATCCATTAATATTACTTCTTTCAATTTGGCGGCCATAAACACCTCTGTTTTTTGCATAGACTCAAATGTGGCGCCGCCAATATGAGGAGTAATTATTAGATTCCGATTTTTCTTGGAGTACTGAATTAATTTATTGCATTTCACTGAATCGTTCCCTTGAGATTCATCTATTAAGACATCAAGTCCAGCTCCTCCAATATGCCCAGACATGAGCATGTTTAATAATGCGTTTTCGTTTATGACCTTTCCTCGTGACGTGTTGACTATCCAAGACCCTTCAGGCAATAAACTCAATTCTTCTTCACCGATAATTTCTTCAGTTTCTTTATTAAGAGGAACATGTATTGAAAGAATATCGCAGTTGGTTAAGAGTTGCGTTAAGCTAGCCGCACTGTCAACCCCATTAATCCACCCAATGCGATAAGGGTCATATGCAATTACTTGCATACCAAAAGCGATACCATATCGAGCCACTTTTTCTCCTAACCTACCAAGTCCTAAAATACCTAACCTTTTTGAGGTTAATTCGTGACCTTTAAAACTATCGCGGCTCCAATTCCCTTTTTTTACATCATCAAACGACCAAGGAATGTTTCGCAAAAGGCTCAAGATTAACCCCCATGCCAATTCAGCAGTTGCAGATACTCCTTGTAAAAATTGCGCCTCCCCTTGTAAACTTAAAATTTTTATTCCCAAACTTTCTGCCGTTGCAAGGTCTATATGATCCAGCCCAGTAGTAGGGCTAACAATATACTTTAATTTCTTCCCTTTGTTTAATAGGTTCTGATCAAATTTGACGCCTAAGCGAATAAAGAGAATATCGTAATCGGGAATAGTCTTCAATAAATCATTTTTATTAGGTCCCGCAAAATCTATGTCACAAAAGCTTGAAAGGATCCTTACTGCAACAGTAGAAAAAGATTCTGGCTCTGTGAGTAAGAGTTTGTATTTCATTTTTTTACTCGACTCTTTTTCCACTCTGTTAATATGACCTCTGCTGTTAATACATCCAATTCCGTGTCTATATTTACTGAGTAGTCCGATCTCATTACAATTCCAATTTTCTTTTTTGGCATGAAAGTTCTATTTTCGACTAGTTGCTCTCTCCGTACGAGATAAATTGCACCATTTCGAAGGAAAATGGGAGGGAGATCTTGTCTTCGATAATTTTCATAAACGGGTTGAAGGCTACAAATGATTCCATCTTGGTCAACTTCATACATACGAGCTGGGTGTGTATCCTCAACTCTTATCACGCTTATTACACCATCGATTTCATGTGATTCCTCTAGAAGTCCAATGGCTTTATCTACATCTTCACCGGTGCGGATTGGCGATGTGGGCTGAAGCAACATTACCGCGTCAAAATGATAGTTTTTAGTTTCAAGCGCTTTCAACACATGCAATGCAGCATCCACTACTGAACTGGTATCCATTGCTATTTCTTTTGGGCGTTGTATAACTTGCGTACCAGTTTTTTCAGCAATTGCCATGATTTTTTCAGAATCAGTTGACACAACAAATGTTGACAATCTGCCGCTTTCTTTACAAGCATTTATTGCATACTGAATTAATGGTTCACCAGCAATTATCCTAATGTTTTTATCCTTAACCCCCTTGGATCCGCCTCTTGCGGGAATAATACCTAACACATTCATCAATAGGTTATCCTTTTAGAGTACTGTAACGGAGCGGTTGAAAGGACATTTGCAATTTTAATGCCCGAAGAACCATCTCCGTAAATCGTATCTTGTGGGTAATGCCCATGAATAGTTTGTTTAGTAATAGCATGCTCAATCTCACTACGTTCATAGTTTACATCTATCACATTAATTCCTTGTTCTCTTCCTCTCTCACGGGTTCCAATATTTACCGCGGGCACACCCAGGTAGGCACATTCACGAATGGCCACGCTGGAGTTGCCCACGATGCAGCGTGAGTTGTAGATCAGACGCAAGAAATCTTCGGGCAGCATGTTCTTGAAGAAGTGCAGGTTTGTCGGCTTTTCGATCTCGCGGAAGGAACGGATGCCGCGTGAGGTATTGTCGGCGCCGGCATCCACGTTCGGCCAGAACCAGAAGGTGGGCAGGCCAATGGATTGGACAGCGTAGAGCGTCTCGGTCACCTGCTTGCGCGCGGCTTCGAACTCGGTGGTCACCGGGTGCTGCATCACCACCAGGTAGCCCTGGCTGTAATCGAAGGTATCGCCCACGCCACCGTACTTCTGGAATGGGTTGAAATTGAGACTGGCATCCTCGCGCATCACCTGCGCCGCGATATCAATGGAGGGGCAACCAGTGACAAACACCTTTTCGGGAGCCTCACCCATGCGGATGACGCGCTCGGCAGCTTTCTCGTTCGACACCAGATGCAGATCGGAGAGCTTGGTGATGGCGTGGCGCACTTTTTCGTCGATCGAGCCGGTCACCTCACCGCCTTGTACATGCGCAAGCGGGATGTTTAAATAGGAGGCCGTGATGGCCGTGGCAATGGTCTCAAAGCGGTCAGCGATAGTAACCACAATATCGGGTTTGAGGCGGTTAAAGGTGGTGGCCAATTCCACAATGCCCAGGCCGGTCGATTTGGCCGAGGTGACCAGATTCTCGCCCTCGAGGATCATGAACACCCGTTCAGCTACCTCGAAGCCGTCGTCTTCCATGTTGTTTACGACCTTGCCGTAGTTGTCGAGCAGCGCCGAGGCTGCGGCCACTAATTGCAATTCCAGGTCGCCGTGTTCCTTGATCGCTTGCAGGGCTGTCTTGATGCGGCTGTAACTGGGGCGCGCGGTAACCACCACGCAGACTTTACGCTTGCTCGATGTCATCTTCCCTGATCTCCTCGTCCTGATCCAAGGCCCGTTTCAGGCGTTTACCAATGACAAACAGCAGCCTGGAGGGGTCCAGCCCGGTGCCGGGCTTCTTGAGAGCAAGCAAATCTTCGGTCAGAACGGTGCCTGCCGGGATTGGTTTCTTGGCCACGATACTTTTATTAAAAATGGCGCGCATCGGCTTGAGGTCAGCACCAATCACATCTTTGTCCACCAGTGCAGCTTTCATTTTTTCGATGAAACGTATACCATCGACTAGTTGTTTCAATTCTACTGTGGTCACCGAGGCAGGTACATCCGGCCCGAACATTTCCCGGCTCAACGCAACGTGCACTTCGAGAACTTCGATACCCAGGGTGGCGGCGGCCAGCCCGGCGTAAATGGTGCCCGAATGATCAGAGAGACCCACGTCGCAGCCGTAACGCTGGCGCAGAACTGGAATCATATTCAGCCCCACTTTTTCGGGCGGTGTGGGATACATGGATGTGCACTGGAAGACGGTCAACTTGCTGCCGCCCTTCTTGATGGTCTCCACCACGCCATCCAACTCGGCCAATGGACTCATGCCCGATGAAAGCCAGATGGGTAGTTTGGAAGCGATCATGCGTTGCAGCATTTGCGCGTTGCTCACCTCGCCTGAGGCAACCTTCCAGGCATAAACACCCACGCGCTCGAGCAAATCAAAAGCGCTAAGCGAAAATGGCGAACTCAGGAAAAGCAGTTTCTTCTCGACCGCATGTTTCTTTAATTCGTGCCATTGCGGTTCGCTGAATTCCATGCGTTTCCAGTAATCGTAACGCGTCGCATCCTGTTTGCTGAATTTAACCCGCCATGGTTCACGCGTGGTCGTTTCCTCTGCTGCGATATGCGTCTGAAATTTGACCCCATCCACACCAGCGGCAGCCACCGCGTCGATCATGGCATGGGCAATGCCCAGGCTCCCGTCGTGGGCTTGGGCGATCTCAGCGATGATGAGACTCTTCTTTCCATCCATAGATGTTTACCTACCCATTTCGGATTACGCCCATTATACCATTTGCATTCTTTTCAACCTCTACCAATGCTATTTGGTAAAGAATCGTGTGTCATAAAAAGGGCTTGAAAAAATCTCTGGGGTAAGTATTGTATAATATTGGCTGTTGTTCCTCTACCACTAATTGACCTTCAGGAGAAGAATAATCTCATGGCAAAACCAAAGCTTTTTATTCCGGTTATCCAGCATTTTGGGGTACGTTATGTGCTGCGCACCGGGATGTTGGAAAAATTATCCGATTTCGTCGATCCGATCATCGGTGTAAGCTGGCATGACCCTGATCTTGAAAAGGATTACATAAAAGCTGGTGCCAAAGTCGTGGAAATTCCTCCATTCGTGTTTGGTGCTGATTTCTCGCGAGCCAAACGTAGAATCAATACGTGGCATAGGATATTCCGGAAGACGCCTTCTACTAAGTTAGAAGCTAGGAGTGAATTCCAGAAGTTAAGCCCTAAAGAGAAGATCAAGAAGGTCATTAACAATTCAGAAGACGCAATCCTGCGATGGTTGCCTGACGGGGTAGAGCGGTTGTTCGCAAATTATGACAAGTTGTTATGGGCAAATACAAATGCAAAGGAAATTGAAGAAATCTTACTTAATGTTAACCCGGATGCATATCTTTCTATTACACCTTATGTCAACCGCGAGGAACCTCTGCTGTGTGCTTCTGCAAAAAATAAAATTCTAAATTATGCGTCAATCCTATCGTTTGATAACTTAACTTCCCGTAATTGGATGCCGGTAAAATTTGATCATTACATGGTCTGGAACAAATACAATGTTGAGCAATTGCTGCGCGGCTACCCAGCAGTAACAGAAAACGACGTCACCATCACCGGCGCTCCCCAATTCGACTTTTATTACGACAAGAATTACGTCTGGGATGAGAAGGTTTGGCGCAAGCACCTCGGCATCCCTGCCGGTCGCCCGGTGATCCTCTTCGGCGGCGGCACAGCGCAGCTTATTCCCAACGAGCCAGTTTGGCTTGAGCAATTGGATGAAGACATCAGCAACGGCCGCATCACAGGCAATCCGGTGGTGCTCTTCCGTCGTCACCCCGGAGACATTAAGGAACGGTGGAACAAAGTTTTAGCACTAGCAAAGAATGTAATAAGTGATGAACCATGGCAAGCCAAGGAACAAAGAGGGCACACAAACATCACTCGAGAGGATATCGAAGATCTTGCTTCGACTTTACAACATAGCGTACTACATATAAATACCGTTTCTACGATGACCGTAGACGGCGCCATTTTTGACCGGCCGCAGATCGGACCGGCCTATGACGCCGATCCGCAAAAGAAATATGATCGCACACTCAGGGACTTGTATAAACGAGAGCATTATCTGCCTATTGTTGAATCTGGTGGCTTAGACATTGTATCCAATCGTGCTGAACTAAATCAAGCTATTTGCTCAGCAATGGAATTTCCAGAAGAACGTTCTGAAGGACGGAAAAAGATTGTCAGCGAGATCTGCACCTTCGCAGACGGCAAGAGCACGCAGCGCGTTGTGAACAAGTTGAAGGAGTTGTTATCTTGATCGTTCCGCTGGTTTTCACAGTCAGCGTGCCTTGATATAATTATTGAATCCGGCTGATCATATGCCTGCAAGAGGAGAGGAATCAAAAATGAGCGAATTTCTGGAATTTCTGAACAGTGCTGACGAAGAAACACTGCTGCAGATCGAGGGCATGCCCAAGACACTGGCCAAGCGTCTGGTCGCCGCCCGCCCCATCGAATCCAACGAGGCGTGCCTGGAGATCAAAGGCATGAGCGTAAAACTGTTCTCCACCCTGCAAAGCGGCTACCTGGAACACAAGGAAGAAAAGATCGAGGAAGCCGTTGAAGCCCTCGAAGCCGAAGAAGAGGAAGAAAAGAAAAAGAAACCCAAGCTGTGGGTCAAGATTCTGCGCTGGGTGCTCATCATTCTCATCCTTGCCGGCGCGGTCTATGCTGCAATCATTTACGGCGTGCCCTTCATCTACAACACCTTCCTCAAACCCGTGGAAAGCAACACCGCACAATTGAGCAGCGTGGCGACCACCCAGTCTGCCGAGATCGCCCGCCTGGACGCGCTGACCGAGCGCGTGGCCACACTCGAAACCCGCGCCAACGCCGTGGATGAATCCATCACCGGCCTCACCGCCTCCATCGACAATCTGTCCACGCTCAGCAGCCAGTTGGATGCTGAAGTGTCTTACAAACTCGATGAAGCGCGGGCTCTGCATTATCTCTCGCGCGCCCGGCTTTACCTCTCGCAGAGCAATAACGGCCTCGCCCGCGCTGATGTGCTCTCAGCCCGTAACCTGCTTTCTGCCATCAGCGCCAACACCCCCACTGACCAGGTTTACGCCATGAACGAATCTATCAACAGTCTCGACCTGGCCCTCTCGAACCTGCCTGCTTACCCCACCGTGGCCGTCTATCACCTGGATATTGCCTGGCAGTATCTGGTGGATGACCTCTCGGCCACCGCCCCCACCCTGGTGCCTCAGGCTGCCGCTCCCACCGAAGTGACGCTATCGCCCGAAACTACCACTGTGGCAGAAACGCCCGCCCCATAACATAAAGCAGTAAAAACCTGCAGGAATAAATGTATAATGACAGCACCGGGATCCCGAAAAGACCTCCCGGTGCTCTCTTTTCCATAGCCCAAATACAGGTGGATGTCATGGACCCATTGCCCGTCGAGATCGAACTGCACATCAATCGTGAAGTCCGTAAAGTGATGGTCACCCACGCTGATAACCTGCGTGATGTTTTACGCCGGTTATCGTACTTCAGCGTCAAACACGGTTGTGAGGACGGCACCTGCGGCACATGCACCGTCCTGCTTGATGGAAAGTCCATCCATAGCTGTGTCTATAAGGCTGTTGACGTTGTCGGCAAAGAGATCACCACACTGGAAGGCATCACGCCCGATGGCGGCTTGCATCCGCTGCAGCGCGCTTTCATGGAGACCGGCGCCATCCAGTGCGGATTCTCCACTCCCGGCCAGATCATGACGGCCAAAGCCCTGCTCGATAAGAATCCAAACCCCACCGACGACCAGATCCGCGCTGCCATGAACAGCGTGATGTGCCGCTGCACCGGCTACGTGCGCCCAGTGGAAGCCATCCAGCGCGCTGCAGCCGAACTGCGCGGCGAGAACCTGCCACCCGCCCGTCAGCTTGACTTTGAACTCCCGGCCAACGCGGCCGATTTTATAATTCCCGAGCCGTACTATCGGCGCGATGGATCACGCGACCCACTGCCGCCGATTGTACTCACTCCCTCAGGTATGCCCAAAACAACCATCGTGGGCAACCCCGAGGTGAAGGTGGACGCCGAAAAACTGGCACGCGGCAAGCCGGTGTATACCGATGACCTTCATATGGAAGGTGTGCTCTACGGAGCGCTGCTCACCAGCCCGCACGCGCACGCGCGCATTAAGCGCATCGATGCCAGCCGCGCCCGTGCTCTACCGGGTGTGCGCGCCGTACTCACCTGGCAGGACCTACCCCGGGTCAAGTACGCCTCGGGCGGGCAGACCCCGCCGCAGCCCCCACCTCTTGACCAGGTCAGCCTGGATAACAAGGTGCGTCACGTGGGCGACCGCGTGGCCGTGGTTGCCGCTGATACACCCGAACTGGCGCAACAGGCGCTCGATTTGATCGAAGTGGAATACGAACTCCTCCCGGCCGTTCTCGATCCAATCGCAGCCATGCAGCCTGGCGCGCCGGTGATCCATGACGAAGCGGATACCGACGGCATCTTTGACCGTGAGCGCAACATCGTCCAACACATCGAAGCCTGTGTCGGCGATGTGGACAAAGCCTTCGCTGAGGCGGACGAGGTACTGAGTGGCGAATACCACACCCAGCGGCAGCAACACGTGCACCTCGAACCGCATGCCTGCATCACCTGGTTGGACGAGAACGACCGTTTGGTCATCCGCACCAGCACACAGGTGCCTTACCACGTGCGCCGCATTGTAGCCCCGCTCATCGGCCTGCCCATCAAGCGCATTCGCGTCATCAAACCGCGTATCGGCGGCGGATTTGGCAACAAGCAGGAGATGATCCTGGAGGATCTATGCGCCCACCTCACCCTGGCCACCAAGCGCCCGGTGCGCATGGAATTCACGCGCACCCAGGAATTCACCAGCACACGCAGCCGTCACCCAGAGATCATGCGCTATAAGGTGGGCGTGAAGGACGGTAAGATCACTGCCACCGAACTACACATGATCGGTGATACCGGTGCCTACGGCGCCCATTCGCTCACCGTCAATATGGTCGGCGGCTTCAAGGGTCTCACCCTTTACAATCCCCCAAACGCCCGCTTCACCGCTGACGTGGTTTACACCAACCACCCCGTCTCAGGGGCCTTCCGCGGCTACGGCTCCATGCAGTGCCAGTACGGTGTAGAGGTCTGCATGGCTGAGATTGCTGCCAAACTAGGTATCGATGAGGTGGAGTTCAAGCGCAAAAACTGGATCAAACTCGGCGACCCAATGCTGCTCTCCAAGGCAATGGGAGAAGGCCGCGAAGGCACCGAGCAGACCATCTTGAGCACCGGCATGCAACAGTGTGTGGAGATCGGCCTCAAGGCAACCGATTTTTATACCAAGCGTGCCGCTTACAAGGATCAGGAAGGTAACCTGCGCCGGGGAATTGGCATGGCCGTTGTCATGCACGGCTCGGGTATCGCCAACCTCGATATGGCCTCAGCCATGATGAAGATGAACGACGACGGCTCATTCAACCTGATGGTGGGCGCCACAGACTGCGGCACCGGCTCGGATACCGTGCTGGCACAGATGGCGGCCGAACAGTTGGGCATTCCACTTTCAGACATCATCGTCACCTCGGCGGACACCGATTTCACCCCCTTCGACAAGGGCGCTTATGCCAGCAGCACCACATTTGTGAGCGGAGGGGCTGTTCGCAAAGCAGCGAAACTTGTGCGCGAACAGGTTCAGGCACAGGCCGCGCTCCTACTCGGTGTGAATGATCCGTCCTCTCTGGAATTGCGCGACCGCAGAATCATTGCTCCTGACAGCCGCTCGGTGACAATGGCCGAGGTGGGCTTCAGCAGCCTGCACACCCAAAACCAGCACCAGATCATGGCCACCGCCTCGCACATGAGCCAGTTCAGCCCGCCGCCTACGGCAGCACAGTTCGCCGAGATCGCCGTGGACACCACCACCGGCAAAGTGAAGGTTGAACGCCTGCTCATGCTGGTGGATTGCGGGCGCGTCATCAACCCCATCACCGCCGCCGGGCAGGTGGAAGGCGGCATGGCCCAGGGGCTGGGCTTCGCACTCAGCGAGGAGATGCTCTTTGACGCGGAAGGCCGCCTGCTCAATGGCACGCTGGGGAAATATAAAGCGCCGCGCTTCAAGGACATGCCGGCCATGGACGTCATTTTCGTCCAGACCAACGATCCCAACGGACCCTACGGCGCCAAGTCAGTGGCTGAGATCGCCATCGACGGTGTGGCCCCGGCCATCACCTCCGCCCTGCACGACGCACTGGGCGTCTGGCTGCGTGAACTGCCCTACACACCCGATAAAATCATCAAAGCCATCAAGGAAGCCAAATGAACGAGAATATCAAGCAACTATTCATTGATCTGCGCTCCACGAGCGACGACGTACGTTATCCGGCCTTTCAAAAGGTCTATGAACTGACAGAAGCCAAAGTGGACTGGGTCTACGAGGTCTGGTCGCAGTTGCTGGAGATGCTCAAGAGCGATAACTCCTACCAGCGCTCCATCGCACTGCGTCTGCTCTGCAACCTGAGCCAGAGCGACAACGAGAACCGCATCGCGGCGATTCTGCCGGAGATCCTGGCGCACACGAAGGACGAGAAGTTCATCACCTCGCGCCAGACACTACAGGAAGTGTGGAAGATTGCCTGGTTTTGCCCGGTGTTGAGTGCGCAAGTGGTAGAACACCTCAAGAAGCGCTTTGCCGAATGTGGCGAGGAGAAGCACGCCAACCTGCTGCGGCAAGACGTGCTGCAGTCGCTCGTTACATTAGCAGAGTTGCGCCATGACAACACCTTGCTCACCGACGTGGAGCAGCTCATCGCGTCAGAGTCAGATGAGAAGAACCGCAAGGCGTATCGAAAGTTAATGAAAGGCTGATTGATTTCTAAAAAACAGCAATTTCCCCACCGAATGAGCCTCAGATTTGGGGCTCATTTTGGTTCCCCTGTAACACTGGAACTACCCCTTACGCCACCGCTTCCTTGATTCGTTTGCTCTCCAGTTTGATGATCAATCCCTGGATCAGCCTCTCGGTCTCCTGCAGTTCGTGCTTGTACTCCAGGCGGTCGGTGTGCCGCACTTCCACTCGCAATTCTTCCCAGGCTTCCTCGAGCATTTGTGCCAGCAAACGTGCCTCAGACGGTGTAACACTGATCGTGAGCATATATACCTCCTCGGGGAGTATGCTCCTCCTTCAATTCCATTGTAGGTCAACGCAGGAAAAATTCAAGTGCGGGCAAAAAGGCTCATCCAGCCGATGAAGCGGTGAAGCGTTTCCTGGCCGCAGTGAGGAAGAAGAACGCCGCCCACAGCAAACAGATCAGCAGCGCCATGATGAACGTCACCGAGCGCATCCCTGTTTGCGTGAAGATCACACCCACCAGCCAGGGGAGCATCATGCCGCTCAGCGAGGCCGTGGCAGTGATTATGCTGCCCGCCTTGCCCGACTTCTCGCGGTAGGCCGAGGTCATGATGCCGAAGGTGGTCGGGAAGACCGCGCCAAAGCCGAATCCCATGATGAGCACTGCCACAATGCTCCAGATTGCCGAGCCATAGCCAAGCACGAATACCGCCGCGCCCAGTAATGAGATGCCCAGGCAGATGCGTACCAGGTTGATTGCGGAGATGCGTGAGCCGAGCAGCGCGCCCATCAGGCGGCCCAGGGTGAGCGTAAGCCAGAAGCCGGCCGTTGCCAGTGCGGCCTGTTCCATGCCCAGTACTGTCGTTGTGTGCAGATAGGTGGTCGTCCAACTGCCCAGGGCGGTTTCGCTGCCCACATAGAGCAGGATCATTAAAATGAGACTGACCAGGAAGGGAGTCAATTTTACCTTCTCGGCGCGTGCCTCTATTGCCGCTTTGGATGCGCCGAGGTCAACCTTGAAGTAGAACAGGAACAGCACGGCTGTCACGATGAACATCCCCACTGAACCCACCCACAACGCAGGCATGCCGTTATCCCACAAGAAGAGCGACAGGCTCACCAGCAACGGTCCCACCACATCGCCAACGCCAAAGAACACGTTGAGCCAGTTGAGGGCTGAGATGTTGTCCTTCTCGAACAGGCGGCTGACCAGAATGTTGCCGCAAAGGACCGCCAATCCATACCCCATACCGGCAAAAAAGACCAGCACGAGCGTCAATGGGTAGGAATGGCTGAAGCTGGCAGCCCCGACAAAAACTGACAGGAAGAGGAAGGAACCAGCCAGACCCCTGTGCTGTCCCCAGCGGTCGCTGAAATGACCCAGAATGAGCTGTGACAGCAACCCGCCCGTGAACATGGCTGTGAAAAGGCTGCCGATGGTTGCCAGCGTGACCGAGTTGTTCTCAGCGAAATGTTCGAGCAGCGGACCCAGCGAGGCGTTGAGGAGCCCAAATGTGAAATATCCGACACTGGTAACAATAAAGAGCTGCCTGGCGATTCGCTGATCCATGTGGTCCGCTTTCTGTTCTGGTTTTTGGTGCAACCTATGAATTGTAGCACCAGCCGCAGGGAAAACGGCATGCAAAACCCCCGGTCAGGGTGCGCCGGGGGTTAGCTTGATACTCGGTATAAGGTCTAGACAGCGCTGCTCAGCACCTTTTCGAAGCGGTTCAAAGCCTCGTCGATGAGCTTGTCGTCGTCGGCCATGCTGGTGTAGATGCGGCTGCCAGCCAGGGTGATCATACCCATGGCAGTGTAAGCCATGCCCATTTCCTGCATCATGTGTTTACGCGGTTTAAGCTCACGCGCGATCTTCAACGGGTTCTTGAAGTCGAGCAGCATGGTGCCGGCTGTTTCGAGGTGGACAATGGAACCCTCGTTGTAGGCCACGTATGGCAGTCCAAGACGCTCGATGATGCTTTCCAGACCCTTGCACAGGCGGTCGCCTGCCTGGCCGGCTTTGACAGCCGCGTTGGTCTTTTCCATCTCGAGCAGCGAGTAGTACCCGGCCGCGCAGCTCAACGGGTTGGCCGAGAGCGTGCCGCCCACGTAGCAGCGTTTGTTGCTGCCGCCGATTCCTGCTGCCAGGTTCATCATGATCTCACGCCGTCCACCCAGACCGCCGGCCATGGGGTATCCGCCGGCCACGCACTTGCCAAAGACGGTCAGGTCGGGTTTGACGTTGAAGTAACCCTGCGCACCGCCCATACCCAGGCGGAAGCCGGTCACAACTTCATCAAAGATGAGCAATGCACCGAATTCGTCACAGAGTTTGCGGACTTCAGCGTTGAACTCGTAACTCACCGGGCGGGTGCCGCTCTCGGGGCCCACCGGTTCCACCAGCACAGCTGCTGTGCCGCCGCGGAACTGGTTGGCGATGAGCACACGACGCAGGTGGTTCAGGTCGTTCGGATAGAACTCCTGCGTGTGGGCTGAAGCACCCGCGGGGATACCGGCGGCTTCATAGCGGCCGGTGCCCGGGATGTGTAAGCCGTAGACCAACTGGTCGCTCCAGCCGTGATATGCGCCGCCCACCTTGATTATGTTCTTCTTGCCGGTAAAAGTGCGCGATACACGGATGGCGGCCATGTCAGATTCGGTGCCGGAGCCGAGCATGCGGAACATTTCCACAGCCGGCATGTACTTGTTGATCAACTGGGCCAGTTTGAGCTCGTATTCGTGGAACAGCCCTGTCACGGGTCCGCAGTGTTCGAGTAGCTCGAACACCTTCCGGCGTACTGGCTCATAGTTGCTGCCCAAAACGGTGGGGCCGCCGGCTTGGAGGAAGTCGAAGTACTTGTTTCCATCCACATCCCACAGGTAGGCGCCTTCCGCCCGGTCGATGGCCAGGGGGAATGGATGGTTGAACGCCAGGTTGTGCTGGACGCCGCCCGGGATGTACTTCTTCGCTTCGTCGGTCAGGGCTTTCGACTTCTTGCATTTCTCGTCGAAATACTTCTGGTACTCCGCGAGCTTTTCGGGGCGGATGGTACGGGGAGGCACAGCCACCAGCGCTTTGAGGCGCTCGTAGATCTTCTCCGTATCATGCCATTGTGAGATTGCGTATGGATATTCGCTCATAACTACATTCCTATTCCTTTGCTAAATGGATCTTTCCAGGTTTCAAGTGCTGCCTGCAACTCAGGTGAATCCTTGGCTGCTTCTTCCAACGAGCGTCCGGCCATGGTCGCGTCGATGGCCTGGCGGAAAGCCTTGGCGCCTGCCACAGGACCTTGTGGGTGGGCATGGATGCCGCCGCCGGAGCCGATGACGATGTTGGGGCCGAGGTCCTTGATGACCGCGGGCACCATCTTGGGGGTAATGCCGCCGCTCGCCATGGGCCAGGTGGGTTTCAGATTGTAGCACGGGAACGACAATGTTTGCGCCACGCGTTGGAATTTTTCCGCCAGCACAGGAGCCTTGCCGTAGGGAGCGGGGTGAACAACGATGTCAGCGCCAGCCAGACGCGGCAGCTTGCCGAGTACCAGGTGCGAGCTGAGGCCATGCCATTCAGAGGCGTACATCGCACCGGCCACATCCATATGGGCAAGGATGGGAACATTGATCTTTGGATCTTCGGCCAATGCACGCAGGACCGTGAATCCGGTGGCCAGGTAGTTGACCATGATGGCGTTGACACCGAGGTCGACCGCGCGGTGAGCGTTGTCAAGGACAGCGGGAATCTCGTCGGTGACGTTGACAGCGTATAAAGTGTGCTCGCCGGTCTCTTCGAACTTCTGTTTCTCGGCTTCCATGTACAGTTTAACACGTTTCGTGATCTCATTGAATGAGGCATTCGCGATGAGCTCGTCGTCCTTGATGATGTCGCAACCGCCCATGGCCGCTGCTTTGAACAACCCGGCACCCACTTCGGGAGAATATCCGGTGCAGGGCTTGATCATGTTGTTCAGCAGCGGGCGTTCTTTCACGCCCAGTATCTGGCGGATACCGGGGATACCGAACTTGGGGCCCTTGAAATGAGCCACGTACTTCTCAGGCAGGCGCACGTCCAATACCTTGATGCGTCCACCCATGGAGATGTTTCCCACCACGGCGGTGAGCATCATGGGGAGCTGAGGTCCAATGTTGACTTCCGGGAATGCGATCTGGATGATGTAGGTGCGGTCGGTCACATCAGGCGGAACTCCCCATTCATAATCGGGAATCTCGTAGGTACCGATGACCTTGGCAATATGTTGGCGGCGCACTTCGGGGGTCTCGCCAGGGACGGCCAGCCAGGTGCCAGTCGACTGTTCAATGGCTAGAGCAGGCGCGAGCATGGGAACCGGCACTGATTTGGGGAAGGAGACCAGGTAGGTTGCGATCAGGTATTCTGAATAATCTACACCTTCAGGCATTGCAATTGGCATGGATTCAACATCGATTTTCATTTTCTTCTCCTGATTTTTATTGTTTTTTATTGACACTTGCTGAACCGTGCTTCGTTCACTTCATGATAAAGATGCTGCAGACACGAATAGATCTTGCGATATGTATGATACATTTCCTCGTAACAAACCTTGTTGCAGCCCTGCGGCAGGTATTCCTTGTCCACGCGCACCACTTTCTTGAGCGAAAGAAAATCGGGGTAGATGCCCAACCCCACCGCGGCTGTGAGCGCAACGCCTACAGCACCGGCTTCCATGGGATGCGCCACGACTTCCACGCGCCGTCCGGTGACATCTGCAATGATCTGCATCCAGGGCTCCCCGCGCGCGCCGCCGCCGATGAGACGCAGAACGGGCAAGGGATAGTGGAATTTCTTCTCTACCACCTCGATCATCCAGCGCAGATTGTAAGCCACGCCTTCGTAGACAGCTCGTAGCATATGCTCACGCGTGTGGGATGCGCTCAGGTTAAAGAAAGTGGAGCGTACCCAGGTGTCTGAAACAGGGGAGCGTTCGCCATAGATCCAAGGGGTACAAATGAGCCCATCCGAGCCGGCGGGGATGGTCTTGGTTCGCTCATCCATCAATGCATACACGTTCTTAACCTTCGGATCGGCTTTTTCAGATTGATAGAAGTTGTCGGCAATCCATTTGAGGCAGGCACCCGCTGTCTCCATTTCAGCCATAAGAAGCGCCTTGTCGGGTTCAGAGGACTGCATGCAAACGATGCCATTGTCTCCAATAAAGGATTTGGCGGTGGAAACGCCCACCCATCCCGAGGTGCCAAGATAGATATGTCCGTCGCCTTCACCAATGGCACCGGAACCAATGGCCGTGCCCATCACATCGCCGCCGCCGCCGAAAACAGGCGTCCCTTCCAGGAGACCCACCTCTTTGGCCGCGGTTTTGGTCAGCCCGCCCACCTTGTCGATCGAACGAACCAAGCGCGGGAACTTGTCCACGTCCAGTCCAATGTATTTAAAAATGTCGCGCATCCAATCCTTCTTGGCAAATTCGAAACCAAAGGCTGATGCGCAGGACCACTCCATCACCTTTTCGCCGGTGGATCGGTAGGTGAGATAGCCATTGACATCCAAAAAGCAATCCATCTTGTTATAGATCTCGGGCTCGTTCGCCTGCAGCCAGAGGAGCTTGGGCAAACCGTCTTTTCCGGTGAGTGCTGCTCCAGAAAATAGAGAGAACACGCGTGGCCCCATGAACTTGGCCATCATCTTTTGCGCATCGTGCGAAGCACGCCCGTCCAGCCAGATGATTGCCGGACGCAGCGGTGCGGCATCGCTGCCATTCACAGGCACGATTCCGAGCAATTGCGTGGTGTGGGCAATGCCCAGTATCTCTTTGGGAGAAACCCGGGATTGCTTCAGTACCGCGCGTGTGGTGGTCACAATAGCCTGCCACCACGCTTCCGGATCCTGCTCCGCCCAGTCAGGATGAGGATAGTGCGTCTCATATGGGGCGAAAGCAGTCGCACAAACATTTCCGTTCACATCAACCAAAACAGCTTTGTTGCCACCTGTGCCTGCATCGTGAGCCAGGAAATAGCTTCCCATGTTAACTCCCTGATCAGTATTTTGGTTATTGCAATGTTCGGTAATTATCATTATAATAATTTTATTGAACTGTGCAACTGTGAAATACCAGAAAAATCTATTAAAGAATAACTTCCGTATTCAGGCAAGATCCTTCCGGGAGCGCATCACCCCGAGTGAAGAGGAGAAATATATGCTTATCTCAACCATTCGCCATTGTCAATGCGCTGTTTGCCGCGCTGAAGCTGATCACCCCGATAAGAAACTCCATCACCAGATCAACCTGCTCGTCAGCGAGCTCAACGAACAACAGCGGCGCTGGTTCGTTGCCTTTGAAGCCTCGCGAATCGGGCGCGGCGGCGTGAGTCTTATGTCACTCGTCACCGGCATGGATGAAAAGACCATTCACCGCGGCCAGGTGGAACTGGAAGAAGGATTGGCTGGACGCCCGAAAGACCGCGTACGCCTGGTGGGCGGAGGGCGCCGTTTATTGCAAAACAGACCTGCGGATTAAGAAATGATGTATCATTACTGGGGTAAATAAAGAAAACATGGCCGACACCAACTACTTTCTCGACCTCGACCGCAATCAATCCAGGACCATGCATGAGCAAGCCTGCGATGCCATCATCTCAGCCATTCGAGCCGAGCGTGAAGGCTTTCGTGTTGGCGAAAAACTGATCACCCAGGAACTCTCCCGACAAAACCCCATCCACCGCAACACCCTGGCCGCCGTCATGAGCGAACTGGTGCGCCTGGGATATCTGCGCCGTCTGCCCAACAAAGGTTTTGAGGTGGTACAGCAGGAACCGGAGCGTCCGTCGCTTCTGACGCGGCATATCCTCTCTCTAAGCGAGGTAGCCGAGCGCGACAAAGTGGATTGCCGCTCGCAGTTGGTGGAAGATGAATGCGGTGTGCGAAATGTGAATGAGCTTTCTGCAAATCTGATTTCGCAGGCTGGCGATATCTCGATCTTCAACCAGGAAACTATTTCTGTTCTAACCCGCAGCCGTTTGATGAAGACAAAAGAATCATCAAAATGGCATATGGTTTCCATCGAACAATCCTATTTTTCAACCCTGTTGGTCCCCACCCTGCTTTTTGATGTCATCCAGCAGATCAAGAAAGAAGGTGATTCTTCGGTCTATCGTGTACTGCGCCGCATCCTTCCGAACGAAGAGTTCTTCAAGGCTCATTATGAGATTTCTCTGCTGCCGCTGCCGAAAACTCTGGAGAATAGTTGGGTTGGTCCGACCAACCACTTGATTTCAGTGGTCTCCATCACCTTCTGCTCGCAGGGCCCCGTTGAGATGACCCGTACCTGGTTCGACGCCTCCAAAGCGGTGTTGACAGCCGGCTCGCTTGATGTGAAATTGGTGGATACCAGAGAAACCGAATAACCCAGCCCGTGTTGTATAGAGAGTACCTTTCAGAACAGATACACCCATCCCTTGTTCATTGAAAGTGAGCCTTCATGACAAATCAAGAGCATCGCCTTTACCCCTACCGTTGGGTTGTTCTTGCCGTGTTTATGTTTGCCAACCTGATGGTCCAGGCACTCTGGATCTCATATTCACCGGTCACCGGTGACGCCGCAAAGTTCTTCGGGGTCAGCGACCTGAAGATCGGCATGCTTTCCATGGTCTTTATGCTTACCTTCTTGCCAGTTTCCATCCCAGCCTCATGGGCCATTGACACACTCGGTTTCCGCAAAGCCGTTGGTTTTGGCGCGACTATGGTTGGGGTTTTCGCGCTGTTGCGCGGATTGGTCGGAGCTAATTACACCCTCGTGCTGTTATGCACGATTGGCATCGCCATCGGCCAGCCTTTTCTGATGAATTCCTGGACCACCTTGCCCGCGCGCTGGTTTGACAAAGGCTTCCGCGCCACCGCTGTTGGTCTGGTCACCCTTTCGAGCCTGTTGGGTATCGCGGTTTCGATGGTGCTCACGCCAATACTGTTCGAATCGTTCAAGAGCCTGGCTACAGTGCAGCTTGTTTATGGCATTGCAGCGGTCGTGGCCGCGGTGCTTTTCATCATCCTGGCCCGCAACAACCCCCCCACTCCTCCCTGCGCCGAGGATGAGACCGTGCGCGCGCTTGTTCTGGATGGCATCAAGAACCTGGTGAAAAGCAAAACATTCTGGTTGCTGGCCTTCATCCAGTTCATGGGTATGGCCATTTTCAACGGTCTTACCACCTGGATCGAACCCATTGTGCGCGGGCGCAACTTTGGTTCTGCCGAAGCGGGTTATTTTGGCGCGCTCATGCTTATCGGCGGCGTCATTGGCGCCATCGTGCTGCCCGCATTTTCAGACAAGGAGCACAAGCGCAGAAAATACCTCTTCATCGGCCTTATCACGGCTATTCCATTCCTCATTGGTCTGACCTTCCTGAACGCATTCGTGGCATTGTTGATCAGTTCGTTTGGTTTGGGTTTCTTCCTCACCAGCGCCAACCCCATCATCATGCAATTCGCCACCGAGGTCACCCACCCCACCCCTGAGGGCACCTCGAACGGCATCTTGCAATTGTGTGGGCAGATCTCGGTCGTATTTGTTTACCTGATGGAAGCCATGAAAACCGCGGACGGGTCGTTTACCCCCTCCATGATCCTGGCGGCTGTCCTTTTGGTGGGTTGTGTTGTTATTACAGCCTTCCTGAAGGATCCCAAATCCATCGCAAGCACTGCGAAGTAAAAAGGTAGCAAGGTTAGTAAAGCAGAGCGTGATGGTTACCCATCATGCTCTTTTTATTGCTGCGTCTCGCTTTTCTTGAATTGGGTGCGGTAGAGATGGGCGTAGAGTCCACCCAGGGCCAGCAGTTCTTTATGAGTGCCGCGTTCCACGATCTGTCCACGGTCCACCACCAGGATCATATCCGCTGCCAGGATGGTGCTGAGGCGGTGAGCGATGACGATGCTGGTGCGTCCGCGCATGACGCGCTTGAGCGCTTCCTGGATGAGTGCCTCTGATTCGCTGTCGAGGCTGCTGGTGGCTTCATCCAGCACCAGGATGCGCGGGTCCTTGAGGATGACACGTGCCAGGGCGATGCGTTGTTTCTCACCGCCGCTCAAGCGGTAACCGCGCTCCCCAACCACTGTATTGTATCCATCCGGCAGGTCATGGATGAAATCATGGATGTTGGCCGCCTTGCATGCCTCTTCCAACTCCGCCTGGGTGGCGTCACTTTTGGCGTAGAGCAGGTTGGTACGGATGGTATCGTGAAAGAGGTTGGATTCCTGTGTGACCATGCCAATCTGCGCCGCGATGGAATCGAGCGTCACGTCGCGCAGGTCATGTCCATCGATGAAGATGCGTCCGCGCGTGGGATCATACAACCTGGGCAACAGGTAGGTGAGCGTGGTCTTGCCGGCACCGCTGGGGCCTACCAGCGCCACAAGCTGGCCGGGTAGCACATGGAAGCTGACATTTTCCAGAGCGTAACTGCGCGCCTGGCTGTGGGTTTCCTCTTCTTCATCACCGGGTGTTTCCTCCTTGCCGGAGAGAACAGCCGTGACGCTGTCCATGTCGCCGTAGCGGCGCACATCACTCAAAAACCGTTCATCCCCTTTCTCATACTGGAAGGAGATCTTGTCGAAAACGATGTCGCCTTTTACGTCGGAAAGTAAAATGGCCTGCGGTTTCTCGTCGATATCCAGCGGCAGGTCAAGCACCTCGAAAACACGCTCAAAGCTGACCACCGAGGTGGAGAATTCCACCGGCGCGTTCGAGAGCCCCTGCAGCGCTCCGTACAGGCTGCCCAGGTAAGCCCCAAAAGCCACAATTGTACCGATGGTGAAAGCTTCCTGGATCACAAAGTATCCACCCAGGCCATAGACCAGCGACGAACCCACCGCGCTGATGAGACCAACGATGGCAATGAACAGCGAGCCTGTGTATGCCCGTTCGACGCCCTGCTGGCGCACGTCAGACGCGCGGGAACTGAAACGGCTTACTTCCTGATCCTTCTGGCCAAACAACTTGACCAGGATGGCACCGCCAATATTGAGCGTCTCATTCATCATGGCGTTCATTTGCGCGTTGGCCGACATCTGCTTATGGGCGATATCGCGCAGTTTGATGCCTAATTTCCGTGTCGCAATAATGAACAAGGGCATGATGACGAGCGATATGAGGGTGAGACGCCATTCCAGGCTGAACATCATCACCAGCACAGCAACCACCTGGATGAAATTGGTGATGGCAGTTACCACAGTGCTGCTCACGGCCGTCTGCGCGCCGACCACGTCGTTGTTCATGCGGCTCATTAACTCGCCGACCCGGGTGTTGGTGAAGAAACGCAGCGACATGCGCTGCAGGCGTTCGTAGAGAGCCACCCGCAGGTCAAAGATCACCCCTTCGCCCACGGTGGCGTTGACACGCCGCTGCATGACCAGCAAAATGGCACTGCCTGCAGGCACAGCCAGCAGACCGGCCGAGAGCCATAGCAATTGGTGTATATCTTTATTGGGAATTGCTTTATCGATTAGGGTGCGCAGAATTAATGGGTTCAGCAGGTTCAACCCGGTCATGGTCAAGATCAGCACCAATAAGACAGCTAATTGCTTGCGGTATGGTATAGCATAGGCAAAGACACGTTTTAAAAGTGAGCGTGTGATCTTTGGCTTTTCTTCAGTGCTGTGTACGAGGGTCCTCCACGGACCACCCCCGCCTCCGCCGGTGCCATGCATGAGCATCTCCTTGACCAATTATTGTGAAATACAGAATACCACAATCCTCCACTTTCATCAAAAACAAACCAGTTGGCATGATGCCGAAATTGTTTGTATAATAACCATAGTAATTGTTGGATTTGACATTTCATTTATTTGGAGGAGATTATGGCAGCACAATTCGAATTGAAAGATGCGAAAGGCGGACAGTTCTCTTTCGTTCTCAAAGCAGCGAATGGTGAACCCATCCTGGCCAGCGAGACCTACAAGTCAAAAGAAGGCGCCAAGAACGGCATTGAATCGGTAAAGAAGAACGCCGGCATCGATAAAGCCTACGAGGTCAAAGTCTCAAAGGATAAAAAGTTCTACTTCGTCCTCAAAGCCGCCAACCACCAGGTGATCGGCACCAGTGAAATGTACTCCTCGGAATCAGCCATTAAAGACGGCATCGCCGCCGTCAAGAAGGCTGCCCCGGGCGCCAAGCTCGAATACATCACCAAGTAAATTACCCTTATTGACAAACCAAATCCCCGGAGGGTCGCCCAACGGGGATTTATTGATTCAATCGAACGCACCTTCTGGCACTTGAAATATAGGCGCGTCACCTGTGATAAGATAATCAAATGACTCTGAAACCAGCCAGGAGCTTTTCCGCTCTCCTCATCGTTCTTCTGCTCTCTATCCCTGCGCTAACCGCCTGCGCAGCAAATATCGCTGCTTCCACAACCGACACAGGCAAACCCACCATCGTGGTCACCTATTCTGTATTGGGCGCTGTGGTATCCGATCTGGTGGGCGACCAGGCCAACGTGATCGTCCTCATCCCCAACGGGCAGGACCCGCACGATTGGGAACCCTCCGCCCGCGATATGGAAACCCTGACCCACGCAGACCTCATTGTGCAGAACGGTCTCCACCTCGAAGGCGGCATGGAAAAAGCCCTGGCGCAGGCACAGGATGCCGGTGTACCAATCTTCACGGCCTCTGATCACATTACCATCCGCATCGTCGGCGCGGGTGAAGGGATTCCTTCGGGTGATCCTGATCAGGCCGCCGGTGCCCGGGATCCGCACCTGTGGATGGACCCGCTCACGGTGAAACAGGTGGTGATCGCCCTGGCTGAAACGCTCAATAACGACCTTGGTCTTGACGTATCTGCGCGCGCACTCGACCTCGAGAACCGCCTGGACGAGCTGGATGCTTCCATCACCGCCAAGGTATCCAGCTTGCCGGCAGACCAGCGTAAACTGGTGACCGGGCATGAGTCGCTGGGCTACTTTGCCAACCGCTACAGCTTCACGGTCATCGGTGCCATCGTTCCCAGCCTTTCCACCCAGGCAGAGGTTTCGGCGTCTGAACTTTCTGCGCTCAAGTCGCTGATAGAAGCGCAGCAGGTAAAGGCCATCTTCACCGAGCTGGGTACACCCACCGCAGTCGCCGAAGCCATCGGCTCGGAAACCGGTGTGCAGGTGGTGGAAATTTCCACGCACACTGTCCCTGAAGATGGTTCGTACTTCACTTTTATGTCCAATTTAACCGACGCGATCGTCAACGCCCTTAAGTAACACCAAACCTGCCTCGATTTGATACAATAAGCGTTGATAATGAACTGGATCCTTGACCCCTTCCTCTCGAACACCTTCATGGTGCGCGCGCTCATCGCTGGCGCCCTGGTTTCGGTCACCTGCGGCGTGGTGGGTACCTATATCGTCCTGCGCGGCCTGGCCTTCATCGGCGACGCACTCGCCCATGGCGTGCTGCCCGGGGTGGCCATTGCCATCCTGCTGGGCATCCCCGGCATCGTCGGCGCTGCGGTCAGTGCGGCGGTGATGATCGGCGGCATTGGTCTCATCACGCGCAAGTCGAACCTGAGCTCCGACACCGCCATTGGACTGCTCTTCGTAAGTATGCTGGCGCTGGGTGTGATCATAGTGTCCCGCTCAAGCAGCTTCAGCGGTGACCTGGTACGCATCCTCTTCGGTGAGATCCTGGGCATCAGCGGCCAATCCATCCTGCTGCAGGCCATTGCCACGGTTGTCATCATCATCACGGCCATTATCTGTGAACGACCCTTCCTGCTGTTGTGCATCAGCCCCGAACAGGCACAGGTCTCCGGTTTCTCTTCCCGGCTTTTCCATTACATCATGCTGGCCATGATCGCGCTGGCCGTGGTGATCTCTTTCCAAACCGTTGGCACGATGCTTGTCTTTGGCATGCTTCTCGCTCCGGCGGGTGCGGCAGCCATGCTCGCCAAGCGCATCCGCTCCATGATGCTCATCTCGTCCCTCATCGGCATCGTTTCAGTCTTTGTTGGCCTTCTGGTGAGTTACTACTTCAACTTTTCCGCCGGGCCTTCGATTGTTCTGGTGGCCTCGGTGGTCTTTTTCCTCGTCCTCATCGGCAAGAACGTACAAACCTCACTGCGGTTGCGGGCGGAGGCGCAGAAACATGGCTGAACCGACCACATCTCCTGTGATCACTGCTTCAGCCCTAAGCATCGGCTACAAGGGTGAGACCGTTGTTTCCGATCTGGAATTTGTGCTTGAGAAACGCCAATCCCTGGCCCTCATCGGCACCAACGGCTCCGGAAAATCCACCCTGCTTAAAACGCTGGTTGGGCTCATCCCCCCTATAGCCGGCTCACTGACCATCTTCGGCGAAGTTCCCCAGCAGGCAGCGCGGCGCACCGCCTACCTCAGTCAGTTCCACAGCACGGCTTTCATCCTGCCGCTGCGTGTCTTTGACGTGGTGAGTATGGGCCGCTACGCCGCCCGCGGCCTCACCGGCCGGCTCAATGGCGAAGACCACGACATCGTGAGCGATTCGATGCGCCGTATGGACATTGGCAATCTGAGAGATAAACCCCTGCGCTCGTTATCCGGCGGTCAGCAGCAGCGCGTCTATATTGCCCAGGCGCTGGCAAGGCAGGCAGACCTGCTCATCCTCGATGAACCCACCGCCGGTCTGGACGCAGGCGCGCGCGAGATCTACCAGCAAATGCTGCGCGATGAGCTTTGCCGCGGCGCGAGCATCGTCATCGCCACCCACGACATCCAGGAAGCCATGGATTGCACCTACACCATGCTGCTGGCGCGCAAGGTCATCGCTTTTGGCCGCGGCGAAAAGGTCATTACTCCAGAACTGCTGCTGGCGACCTTCGGCATCACCATCACAACCGGCAAAAAAGCGGGCATCGCCGTGGTGGAACGCGAGCATGGCCACGACCATCCCTGCCAATGACCCTGCATTTTGCTTGACGCCACTCTCCGATTCCCTTACAATGAAAGCACAATTGAATATGCTTTTGGGTGCCCCACCCCCCGGATGGGACAGCTTAAAGGCGAAACCGGTGCAAGTCCGGTGCTGACGCGCAACTGTGATTCAGGAACCTCTGATAAGCCAGGTCGCCCGCCCAGAAGTTAGTAACCACGATCTCGCTGATAGGAGGTGGATACACGACAGTTCTTGTGTCTTGAAATCCCCCGGAGCAACCAGCCGGGGGATCGTTGTTAAGGAAGCATACCTGTTTTTGTTATGGAGAGATTCTCATGAAGAAGATTTTTTCAACCTGCATCCTTGCGATGCTTTTGATCTCACTGCTTGTATCTTGCACCAAACCCGCGCCTACGGCCATACCCACCGCGGTGGACACGTCCATTACCCTCACCGATGGATTGGATCGCACCGTCACCATTGATGGACCCGCCATGCGCGTGGTCTCAATGGCTCCCTCGGTTACCGAGATCCTCTACGCCATCGGTGCCGGAGACCAGGTGGTTGGCTGCGACAGTTTCTCGGATTATCCAGAAGAAGCTTTTGAAGTCACCGATATCGGCGGCTCGATGGGCGACTATTCCTACGAGACCATCGCCTCCCTGAACCCTGACCTGGTCATCGCCGCGGAGATCAACACCGCTGACCAGGTGAAAGCCCTTGAAGATCTCGGGCTCAACGTGTATTACCTTGCCAACCCCACTGATTTTGAGGGCCTGTATGCTGCCATCGAAACGGTCGGAGAATTGACCGGCCACAGCGCTGATGCAGTAACGCTCACCAATTCGATGGCTGCGCGCGTGCGAGCTGTGGAAGATACCATCAGTCAGGCATCAACGACTCCGGTTGTTTTCTATGAGCTCGACGGCTCCGATCCCGCCAAACCCTGGACCTCCGGTCCCGGCACCTTCATGGATATGCTCATCAGCAAGGCCGGCGGTCAGAACGTGGGCGCAGCCCTCAGCGGCAGTTGGGCACAGATCAGTGTGGAAGAGCTTCTCGTCCAGAACCCCCAGATCATCCTGCTGGGCGACGCCGCTTACGGCATGACCCCCGAGCAGGTGGCTGCCCGCACCGGCTGGACAGATATTGCTGCTGTAAAAGAAAACCGGATCTATACCTTCAATGATGACCTGGTCAGCCTGGCCGGTCCGCGCCTGGTGGACGGGTTGGAAACCATCGCCAAGCTGATCCATCCAGAACTATACAAGTAAGGTTTTTAGAATGAAGAAGCTGAATCCGTTCGTTTTGAGTGTGGTCCTTGTGATTGCTGCGGGACTGCTGAGCTTGATGGTGGGCAGTTCCGCCATCTCGCCGCGCGTCATCTTTGACGTTGTCCTGTCAGCGGTCAAAGGCACTCCCTCCGTGCTCGATCCGAACGGTGTTTACGCCACCATCCTGTTTGACCTTCGTCTCCCGCGCCTGGTGCTGCTGCTCCTGGTGGGGGCCTCGCTGGCAGGCAGCGGAGCGGCCTATCAGGGCCTGTTCCGCAACCCGCTGGCCGATCCCTACCTCATCGGCGTGGCATCGGGCGCAGGGCTTGGCGCGGTCGCGGCCATGACCATTCAGTGGCCCTACACCTCGCTTGGACTGCTGGCCGTGCCCCTGGCTGCTTTCATCGGTGGCGTGGGCGCGGTGCTGGTGGTGGCACTGCTGGCCCGCGTGGGCAAGACGGTGCCCACCACTAACCTCATTCTGGCGGGCGTGGTGGTCAGTTCGTTCTGCACTGCGCTCTCCTCCATGCTCATGATCAACGCCACCGGTGAACTGCGCCGCGCGCTGGTCTGGCTGCTGGGTGGTTCCACCATGACCAGCTGGGCGCCCGTGCTGGCTGTGCTGCCCTACACACTGCTGGGCGGTATCATCCTGCTGGCTGTGGGGCATCCGCTCAATGTGCTGCAGTTCGGTGATGAGCAGGCGGCGCAGCTAGGCATCCGCGTTACCCGCGTGCGCTGGCTAACCATCATCGCCGCTACCATGATGACCGCATCCGCCGTGGCCTATGCCGGCATCATCGGCTTTGTGGGGCTGGTGATCCCTCACCTCATCCGCCTGGTGTGGAGCGGCGATTATCGCAAGTTGATCCCGCTCTCTTTCCTGGGCGGTGCCGCCCTGCTGCTGGTGACCGACGTGGCCGCCCGCACCATGATGGCCCCGCAGGAGATACCTGTGGGTATCATCACCGCCCTCATCGGCGCGCCGTTCTTCCTGTGGATCCTGCGCCGTTCAAAATCACAAAATTACTGGTGAGCCATGCTGAAAGTTGACCAGATACAGGTTGGATACAATGACAAGCTCGTCCTGCGCGGAGTGAGTTTTGAGCTCACACCCGGCGAATTACTGGCAGTGATCGGCCCCAACGGGTCAGGCAAGAGTACGCTGGTGCGTGCGATCAGCGGGGTGCTGCCATTGCGCGGCGGCAGTGTGCGCGTGGACGGGCGGGATATCAGCCAGATCCACGACCAGGAGCGCGCCCGTCTCATTGCCGTGGTGCCCCAGGCGCGCAACCTGCCCGCGGCCTTCACCGCTCGTGAACTGGTGTCGCTCGGCCGCACACCTTATCTCAACTGGCTGGGTCAGCTCTCTCAGAGCGATACGGAACTTATCGATGAAGCGATGCGCCAGACCGATACCACCGAATTTTCCGACCGACTGATCAACGAACTCTCCGGCGGCGAGCAGCAGCGCCTGCTGCTGGCGCGCGCCCTGGTGCAGCAGACTCCCCTGCTGCTGCTTGACGAACCCACCACCCATCTCGATCTGCAATTCCAGTACGGTCTGATGCAGCGTATTCACAAGCTGGCACATCCGCAGACGCCCGATCAACCCGCGCGCGCGGTGCTGGTAGCCCTGCACGATCTCAACCTAGCACTGGAATACGCCGACAAGGTCGCCCTGCTCGTCAAAGGTCAGATCACCCACTTCGGCAGCCCCGCCAAGGTACTCAAACCCGAGATCCTCAGCACAATCTACAACGTGCCGTTAATCCAAATACGCGACCCCAAAAACGGTAAGGTCGCGTTGCTGCCCAAGTAGTCGTAAGGGCAATATATAAGGCGTATGGGCAATTCATGAATTGCCCATACGTTTTTAGTTCACTTTTGTATACACGTTGAACTTTGGGGGATGTTCCAAATGCTGTTTCACTTTGCACTGGTCGGCTGAGCGGATGAGCGCTTCGTAGTATTTCTCGGGGAAATCCGGTGGCACCTGGATCTCCAGGTCGATGGAGTCCACCATGCCGGTGGGCACGTAATTCACCCGCTGAACAATGCGGATTCCCTCAGTGGGCAGATTGCGCGACTTGCAGAACCCAAGCACATAAATGCCGGCGCAGGTGCCGATGGAAGCCAGGAAAAGCGCGAACGGGGTGGGCGCGCTGTCTTCGCCGCCGCCCTGAATGGGTTGGTCGGTCATTACAGTTTGCGGTCCAAGGTGGGCATCCACTCTTGCTCCGCCGGGAAAATCGATGATCATTTCCATTTTCGAAAATCTCCTTATCGCTTGCTTGGATGCAATCCCTGCTTAAAAGTTACATCAAGAACGCCTTGGTTCAAGTCTGTCATTTGTACCGGTTCGGGCGCAAATGCCATGCATCTGGCGTGAGGTTTGTCAAAAGGAATGGGAAGTATGCCACTATTTCGCCGCAGGGCTAGAAGGTAATATTTTGGAAATGCGCAAGCGGCATCTCTTTCTTCTTCCCATCTTCAAGGGCATGACCAGCGAACAGCAGAAACTGCTGCTGCCGCTGATCACCCTTTGCTCATTCCCCGCAGAACTCACCATCTTCAAACAGGGCGACCCTGCTTCGTATCTTTACATCATCGAAAGCGGCATGGTGGACATCATCTTCAAACCCAGCGATGGACCCGCCATGACCGTATCCCGCCTTGGCAGCGGCGGTGTGTTCGGCTGGTCTTCCACGCTTGGACGCGACAAATACACCTCGGCTGCCTGTACGGTGATGGATTGCGAGACCTACCGCATCGACGGCGCAAGTCTGCGTAAGCTGTGCGAGGAGAATCCCGAGACAGGTGTGGTAATATTAGATAGGCTGGCTTTGGCCATCGCCCAGCGCCTGGAGGCGACGCACGGTAAAGTGATGAGCGTGCTCAACCAGGGAATGGACCTGAACTACGACCTGTGACCCACGGGAGGCAGCAATGTCCGACACGATGCCCACATTTTCTGAGAATGAACAAATGAAAGGGCTGATCGAGCAGTTGAACGCATACATTACCACCTATCACGGCGGTTCTGTTGAATTGGTCGGTTTTGACGGCAGAGTGGTGAAGGTCAAGCTGGGCGGCGCCTGCCTGGGCTGCCCGCTCTCACCCATGACCCTCAAGGGTTGGGTGGAAGGGACGGTGCGGCAGTTCTTCCCCAACATTGAAAGAGTTGAATCGGTAAACTAAAAACTGCGGATTTCCGCAGTTTTTCTTATTCCAGGTAGATAACCACTCTTTCGCCATCATCGTCGTCCACCACTTCCATCACCTGGCCGGTAACCCCGCGTTTGACAAAGTCGTTGATCTGTTGCATATTGAGTTCCTGCATATCGGCGGAGAGGTGCGCACCCATCTTTACCCCCGTGGACATGAGGTTGACCGGCAGGCGCACATTCACGCGTGTGCGGCCCGAATTCGTATCGGTCACCAGCACTCGGATCCACCGCGGTGTGACGCTGCCGTCGCTTTTCGCTTCGCAGCCGGGTTCCTGGCAGGGCTCATCGGCAAGCATGCGCGCGCCTTCAGCGGCGCTGATCTTGCCTTCCTGGATCATCTGCAACACTCGCAGTCTGTCTGATGAATCTGTCACGGTTCCTCTTCTTAAGCGTATTTTACCTTAAAGCGGACTTTCTGCGCCGTTTACCGCATTAGCGTTTCTTAACCCAACGTGCTCATGCCCCGCGGCAGGCGGATGTGGTAAGATAAATCAGGACTCACACCCACCATGACCTCGCTGAATGCTTTTTCCCTCATCCTTGCCGCGGGCGCCAGTATCGGGCTCGTCCGCATAGCCCTGGCCAGCCGGCCTTCGCAGCGGACGGTCTGGCTGCTGGCTGGGTTGCTCACCCTGGCAGCCGGGCTGATCGGGGCGCGGTTGGGGTATGTGCTCCTACATTTAAATTACTTTTCAAAGCATATTCTTGAATCTTTCGCCTTCTGGCGCGGTGGACTCACCTGGGAAGGCGCGTTGGGTGGCGCTTTGCTCTCGCTGCTGCTGGCCAAAAAGATCTGGCAGTGGTCATACTTCAGCCTGCTCGACCGGCTCAGTCTGCTCCTGCTGCCCGTGGGCGTGGCAAGCTGGCTGGCCTGCTGGCAATCCGGCGCGGCTTACGGTCAGACCCTGCCCGTGGACGCCTGGTGGGGCATGCAGGCCGTCGATGAAGCCGGTCTGGCTGCGCTGCGCACTCCGCTGCAGCCGTTGGGTGCCATCAGCCTGCTGGTCTTCATGGGCTTTACCGAACTTGTCATTCTGCAGAACAAGACAGTGGGCTGGAAGGGCAGCTTGGCCTGCCTGGTCTTCAGCGCCGACATGCTGCTGCTCTCCTTTCTGCGCGCCGAACCGGTGCAGCTCTGGCTCGGCCTGCGCCCCGATTCCTGGGCGGGCATCCTCTTTACTCTTGCCGGTACTGCGGCAGTTCTGTTTATCCTCTATCGCGAAGGCCAAATAAAGATCAAAATCGACTACAAAAAGCTCTGGCAGACCGTTGTGGATTTCTGCAAGAGGATTTTTGAGAAGATAAAGAAGTTGAGAAAACCTCATGAAGTTAAAGCTGGCACTGGCACAGATTAACACCGTTCTCGGCGATGTGGAACAGAACCTCGCCAAACACCTGGACCTGATCAATGAAGCCCGCAAGGGAGATGCTGAATTGATCGTCTTCCCGGAGCTTTCGCTCACAGGCTATGTGCTGCAGGATATCGTTCCCACTGTGGCCCGCCGCGCCGAGGCCTCCGACCCAATCTTCAAGAAGTTGCTCGAAGCCAGCCGCGAGATCGACATCATGGTCAGTTTTGTTGAAGAGGACTTGCGCAGCCGTTTCTACATCGCCTCAGCTTACCTGTCCGAAGGCAAGGTGCTGCACGTACACCGCAAGGTTTACCTGCCCACCTACGGACTCTTCGACGAGGGTCGTTTCTTTGCCTCCGGTGATGGGATCTGCGCTTTCGACACCCGCTTTGGTCGGGTGGGTATGCTCATCTGTGAAGATTTCTGGCACGCCTCGCTGCCCTACCTGCTCTGGCTCGACGGCGCCGATATCTTCCTGTTCGCCTCGGCCAGCCCCGGACGCGGACTGCCCCACCCGGAGGACTCCGGCCGGCTGGACTCGGCGCGCTGGGTGGACGAGATCAACCGCGCTTATGCCGGCTTCTTCACCTCCTTCGTCGTCCACACCAACCGCGTGGGTTACGAGGACGGTCTCAACTTCTGGGGTGGCGCCAGTGTCTATGATCCCGACGGCATCGCCCTTATTCACGGCCCCCAGCACGAAGAAGCGCTGACCTTCGCCGAACTGGACCTGAACCAGCTCCATCGCACCCGCGCCCGCCTGCCGCTGCTGCGCGACGAACGCACCGCCTTGGTGCAGCGCGAACTGGAGCGCATTTTGAACAGCAACCACGGGAGCAGGGAGTGACCCTGCCGACTGATCCTGGAGGAGACTATGTCTGACCTTTCCATCGATACCGAACTGGCCCGCAAGATATTGACCGGCTTCATCCGCACCGAGATCACGCGTGCCGGGTTCAACAAGGCCGTGCTTGGCCTTTCCGGAGGCATCGATTCAGCCCTGGCCTGCTACCTGGCTGCCGAGGCGCTCGGCGCTGAGAATGTGCTGGTCATCCGCATGCCCTACAAGACCTCCTCGCAGGATTCACTCGACCACGCTCAGCTCGTCATCGACGCACTGAAGATACAATCGCTCACCATTCCCATCACCGAGATGGTGGACCCGCTCATCGGACGCTTCCCGGATATGGATGCACGCCGCAAGGGCAACATCATGGCACGCCAGCGCATGATCATACTCTTTGACCAGTCTGAGGCCTTCAAGGGGCTGGTGGTGGGCACCGGCAACAAGACCGAGATCTTGTTAGGTTATTCCACCCTCTACGGTGATTCGGCCTGCGCGCTGAACCCGTTGGGCGACCTCTACAAAGCCCAGGTGCGTCAGCTTTCACGCGCGGTGGGAGTGCCCGCCCCCATCATCGACAAAGCACCTTCTGCCGACCTGTGGGTGGGGCAGACCGACGAGGGTGAACTGGGTTTCACCTACGAACAGGCAGACCAGATCCTCTATCTGCTCATCGACCAGCGATATACGCCCAAAGAGTGCGTTGAAGCCGGTTTTTCAGAACAATTCGTGCGCCAGATCATCCAGCGCGTGCGCCGCAACCAGTTCAAGCGCGTGCTGCCGCCCATTGCCAAGTTAAGCAACCGCACGGTGGGGTACGACTTCTTATATCTCAGAGATTGGGGCACATAATACATTAATGTCACTTAGAGGTATCTTCCGCATTCCCCCTGCCCTGAAAGGTAATCGGCGCTACGCGGTGTACTGGGCAGGGTTATTGATCTCCAACGCCGGATCCCAGATGCAAGTCTGGGCAATTTTTTGGCATTTACGCCTCTTGAGCGACGACCCCATCGTGGTCAGTTTCATCGGGCTCATCAAATTCCTGCCGGTGCTGCTCTTTGCCATGATCGGCGGACTGGTGGCCGACAGCTTCGACCGCCGCAAGGTGGTGCTCATCACCCAATCGATGATGGCGCTGGTGGCAACCACGCTCGGCCTCCTCACCAATTTTGGAAGCATCCAACTCTGGCACATCTACGTTCTTGTTGGCATCCAGGCAGCGACTGTCTCATTTGACGCACCCTCGCGCCAGTCGATCGTACCCACGATCGTACCGCGCAAGGATCTGCCCAGCGCGTTTGGCCTGCAATCCATCGCGGTGAATACCGGCGCGGTGGTGGGGCCGGCGCTGTGCGGTTTTATCATTGCTTCACTGGGCATCCACTGGGTTTATTGGATCAACGCGGTCTCGTTCCTGGCTGTGATCCTGGCACTGGTGTTCATGGGTCCGGTGAGAAGCCCGCGCAGCTTGGTGAACAGCGGCTCATCCAACATCTTCAACCGCGAAAGCCTCGCCAACATGGGAGCGGGGGTCAAGTTCATCCTTGGCCACCCCATCATCCTTTCGAGCATGATCCTCGACTTTTTCGCGTCGTTCTTTTCGTCAGCCAATTCGCTGCTGCCCTTCATTGCCACTGACGTGCTGCACACCAACGAGATCGGCTACGGCTGGCTCTCGGCGGCGCAGTCCATCGGCTCGGTGACAGTGGCAATGGTGCTGGCGCAGACCACCGGATTGCGCAAGCAGGGTAAGCTGCTGCTGGGCGGGCTGGCCTTCTTTGGCGCAGCCACCATTGCCTTTGGTTTGTCGCGCACTTATTTCATCACCATGGCTGCCCTGATCCTGGTGGGCGCGGGTGAGGCGTTGAGCAAGGTGCTTCGCAACACCATCCGTCAGTTGCAAACACCGGATGAGATGCGCGGGCGTATGGTGAGCATCACCCAGATCTTCTTCATGGGCGGCCCGCAGCTCGGCGAGGCTGAATCCGGGTTGGTGGCTTCAGCACTGGGCACGCCCTTTGCCATCGTCAGCGGGGGGGGGGCTGCATTTTGGCTGTGATCTTCGCGGCCTTCAAATGGCCGGCGCTACGCAAGTACAACGGCGACGAAGCCGTGGCGGCAGGCAGAGGCTAAATTTGGCGATCAGATTCCAGGATTCGTGAAGAAAACTAGACTTATAAATCGTATCTTTGGATTGTAAAGATAGATTATCGCTTTTTCATCCAACCAAATGTCCATTTTCCGAATCTCTCCTGCAATTTTAATCAAAAGCAGGTAAAATAAATTCGGGCGGGCGCAGACGGCGGGTGGTTCTCACAACCATCGATATATTCGTTTAATTTCATAGAAAGAACATCATGCAAGCTGATAATGCAATCATTACCGAGTCCCTCGGCAGGGTGTATACCATCCGGGGTGCAAAGAAATCCGAGCGCAAGAAACTTGTCGCTCTCGACAACGTCAACCTTGAGATCCACAACGGCGAATTATTTGGTCTGCTTGGCCCCAACGGTGCCGGCAAAACAACCCTGATCAAGATCCTCACCACCCTGCTGGCTCCCACCAGCGGCAAGGCAAGTGTGGCAGGCTTTGATGTCTATAAACAAGCCGAGTTGATCCGCAACCGCATCAACATGGTCTCTGGGGGTGAAACTTCGGGGTACGGGCTGCTGACTGTGCGGGAGAACCTGTGGATGTTCTCACAGTTCTACGGCATCGAGTCAAAGGTCGCCAACGCGCGTATAAAGCGCCTGCTGGAGATTGTGGACATGACCGACCGCACCAACACCAAATGCTCCGACCTTTCCACCGGTCTTCGCCAGAAGATGAACATCATTCGCGGCTTCATGACCGACCCTCAGATCCTCTTCCTCGACGAACCCACCCTTGGCTTGGATGTGGGCGCATCGCGCGACGTCCGAAAATTCGTCAACACCTGGATCAAGGAAGACCACCGCCGTACCGTGCTGCTGACCACACATTACATGGTTGAGGCGGACGAGCTATGCAACCGCGTGGCCATCATCAATAAAGGCAAGGTGCTGGCCTGTGATACCCCGGCAGCACTCAAGCGCAACCTGCGCAAAGACGCACTGTTCTCAATCGAGGTCGTCAGCGCAGCTCCCTTTACTGTTGAGCCGCTTCGCGAGATCGCCGGTGTTATCAGGGCGGACCAGTTTGATGAGGACGGTTTAAGTCGTCTGGAATTCGTGCTCAAGGATGAATCCGTGCTCAGCGCGGTTATCGACAGGTTCGGCGTAATGAAACTGAAGATCCGCAACCTGCAAAAACGCGAAGCCACACTCGAAGACGTGTTCGTGGCTCTCGTGGGTACACGTATGGAAGAAGTGGAACATGCTGAATCTGACACAGATCAATAAACGCGCAAGCGGCTTGCAGCTTTTCATGCAGACCATTATCGGGCGCTCCTCCCCGCGTCTCATCGGTTTGTATCGCGAGAAGTCGTGGCTGATCTTCGATGTATTCTTCCCGATGCTCAGTGTCATCGGATATGTTTTGATCTATAAAGCCATCGGCGCACCCGCGGACTACATCGGGTTCGTGGTGGTCGGCGGCGCGATGACAGCGTTCTGGATGAACATCCTGTGGAGCATGTCGAGTCAGCTCTACTGGGAGAAAGAAACCGGCAACCTTCCGCTCTACATCGCCTCTCCCGCACCGATGATGGCCATCCTGCTGGGTATGGCATTTGGCGGAATGGTGGCCACCGTCATCCGGGCGGCGGCGGTGATCCTTCTCGGTTCGCTGCTGTTTCAGGTGACGTATGCCATCCAGAGTGGGTTGCTACTGGCAGTCATTTTTATCCTTTCCATGATCGCGCTTTACGGGCTCGGTATGATGACGGCATCCGCTTTCCTGCTCTTTGGCCGCGAAGCCTGGCACCTGGCCAACCTGGCCCAGGAACCGGTTTTCCTGGTAAGCGGTTTCTACTTCCCGCTCAAATTTCTGCCGTTCTGGGTTTCGGCTGCTGCTTCAGTCATACCCCTCACGCTGGGGCTCGACGCCATGCGCCAACTGGTCTTTGCCAGCGGTGCCACACTCGGATTTCTGAGTGTTAAACTGGAGGCCATCATCCTGGCCGGTTTGAGCGTGCTCTTCATTGTCGCCGCAAAGCTGCTGTTAAGTCACACTGAAAAGCTGGCAATCCGCGAGGGACGCATCACGGAGAACAGACGATGAACGATCAGATCAACACTTCCTCCGCTGAAACCGGGGCGTTTTCCATTTATCGACGCTCAATCAAGACAGCTGCCTGGCTGGGCTGGAAGATAGAATCCAACTGGACGGATCCCTTCCTGTTCGCGGTGTACTCTATCATCAAACCACTGGCTGGCGCTGCCATCATCGTGATCATGTACAGCGTCATCGCCCAGGGAAATTATGACACTCCAAACTTCGCCTACCTGTACTTCGGAAACGCCTTTTACCAGTACGTGAGCTCGGTGATGACCGGCGTGTCGTGGGCTATCGTTGACGACCGGGAGCATTACAAGACTCTCAAGTACATGTATGTCGCTCCCATCCACATCCCCGCTTACCTGCTGGGGCGCGGGGTGGCGCGCATCCTCATTGGCTCGGTATCCGTGTTGATCACGCTGCTGGCGGGGATTTTCTTCCTGCACGTCCCCTTCCACCTGGCGGAGGTGAATTGGCTCCTTTTCGTGATCACCCTCGTGTTGGGAATCTTCATCCTGGTCAACCTGGGATTGATACTGGCAGGGATCACCATGATGCTTGCGCGTCACTCTGATTTCGTTGGTGACGCGGTCTCTTCGGCCATGTTCCTCTTCACAGGAGCCATCTTCCCCCTCACCAGCCTTCCCGCCTTCTTGAGACCCATCGGGTACGCCCTGCCTATCACCTACTGGCTCGAACTGATCCGCCGCTCACTGATCGGCACCGTCGTTGACGCCTTCCCCACCTTTGCCGCTTTCTCGAACCTGCAATTGCTCGGCATCCTGGTCGCGTTTGCGGTTGTACTGGGTTTTCTCAGCAATCGCGTCTTCCGTGCCTGTGAATACAAGGCCAGGGAGCAGGGCTTGATTGATCGAGTGACAAATTACTAATCATTAATAAGATCAGATTCCCGGATCCTTGATGATCCGGGAATCTGCATTTAATCATGATTGCTGGTCATTCCTCATCTCCCCCAGCCTTGACCATTCCTCCACGCGTTCCTCCAGGTCAGCTTGCACACGGGCATATTCCTCACCCATGCGCTGCACCTTGCCGGGGTCGGCGGGCGGGTTCTCCAACTCGACCTCCAGCGCTTTGAGGTGGTTCTCGAGCATGGCAATATCATCCTCCAGCTTTTCGATCTGCTGGCGCAACCTGCGCTGCTGATCCTTGGAGACGGTGTCTTTGGGCTTCTTCACCGCTGCCACCCTGCTGAAATGCGCCTTCTGCTGCCCTGAATCGAGCGTCAATTGTTTTGAAGCGCGGTACTCGCTGTAACTGCCCTCAAACACGTGCAACTTGGAATCGCCCGGCACCACCTCCCAGATCTGGGTGGCAAGGGCGTCGATGAGGTAGCGGTCGTGCGAGACCAGTAAAATGGTTCCGGCAAAATCAGCAAGCACGTTCTGCAGGATCTCCTGCGAGGGCAGGTCGAGGTGGTTGGTTGGCTCGTCGAGCAGGAGCAGGTTGGCGTTCTGCAGCGCCAGGCAGGCCATGGCCAGCCGTCCGCGCTCACCGCCGGAGAGCAGCTTCACTTCCTTGAACACATCATCGCCGGTGAAGAGGAACTTGGCCAAATAATCGCGCACCTCGGCGGGGAGCATCTTGGGCATCACGCCCTGGATTTCCTCCACCAATGTCCAATTGGCGTGCAGCCCCTCGTGCGCCTGGGCGAAATAGCCAATCTGCAGGCTGGAACCGAGCACCACCTCGCCATCCAGCGGCGGGATTTGCTCTAGGATGGTCTTGAGGAAGGTGGTCTTGCCCGCGCCGTTGGGCCCGATGATGGCAGCGCATTCGCCGCGTACCAGGGTGAGGTTCGGCACCGCGAAAAGCGGCTTGCCCTCGTCGGCGTAACCCACGCTCAAGCCGCGCGTGCGGATGACCAGGTCTCCCGAGCGGGCTGCCTGGCTGAGATGCAGGTGCAGCGAGCGCTTGTTCTTGGGCGGGGTGAGGCGGGCTTCTTCGAGCAGGCGTTCCAGGCGTTTGCGCCGCCCCTGGGCCTGGCGCGTTTTCCGCCCTGCGATATTGCGGCGGATGTAATCTTCTTCCTTCTCGATGAACTCAGTCTGAGCCTGGTATTCCTCCAGGCGGCGTTGGTAGCGCTCCTTGCGCTGCAGCAGGTAGGCGCTGTAGTTGCCGCGGTATTCCTCCAGCGACGGGCTCATCTCCCAGATGACGGTGGCCACCTGGTCGAGGAAATAACGGTCGTGTGAAACAATAAGCACAGCGCCGGGCCAGGTCTTGAGGTAATCCTCCAGCCATTCCACGGCAGCGATATCCAGGTGATTGGTGGGTTCGTCCAGCAATAACAGATCAGGCTCGGAGAGAAGTAACCGCGCCAGCAGGGCACGCGTGCGCTGCCCACCAGAAAGCTGTGGGATGGGTCGTTTCTCATCGGCTCTGCTGAAGCCCAGCCCGACCAGGGTCATGCGGATACGGGTTTCATAGGTGTAGCCGCCCAGAGCTTCGAACTCAGCCTGTTTGCGGCCGTAGGTCGTCATCAGGTCATCAGAGTGATCGGGGGAAGCCAGTTCAGCTTCCAGGCGGTGGAGTTCCTCCTGGCGGTCGATGAGGGATTGAAAGATGGTGAGGCACTCCTGCCAAAGCGTAAGCTGTGAGTTGAGGCGTGCTTCCTGGGGCAGGTAACCCACGCGTACCCCGTGGGCGCGGTTGATGACGCCTTCCGAGGCGTCCTCCTCGCCCACCAGCACACGCAGCAGGGTGGTCTTGCCAATGCCATTGGGACCCACCAGTCCGATTCGCGCGCGGTGCGGAACCGAAAACGTGATGTCGCTGAAGATATCCAGCGCACCATAAGACTTGGCAAGGGATTGGGCGGTGAGTACAGGCATTCTTTTTCTCCCACTCGGGGCGCTAAAAGTATACCATAAGGATTTTTAGAAGAAAAAACCCCGCTCCCGCGGGGTCATGATATTGTGTGATGGATTATTGCCACACCTGCCAGAGAATGATCTGATTGTCCTGCCCGGCTGAAGCCAGCGAATAACCATCCGGTGAAAAGGCCACGGCCATGGGCAGGCCGCTGTGTCCGCTGAGGGTGGCCAACAGGTTACCGTTGCTCACTTCGTACACCTGGATGTCGTTGCCTGTGCCGAGAGCCAGCATCTTGCCATCCGCCGAGAAGGCCAGGCAGGTGACAGGCTGCGTCATCACCAGGATGCGCACTTCGCTGCCCGAGGAGGCATTCCACAGGGTGACTGTGGGGATGTAGTTGCCGTTCACTGTGCTCATCGAAGCGCCGGCCAGTAGTTTGCCATCAGCAGAAAGTGAGAATTGATCCATGAAGTCCTCACTGCTGGTGGCTCCACCCATTTTTCCACTGGAGATCGTTTGTGTCTGAATGGTGGCGCGGGCGTGCCAGGCGATGGCGTCATTGCTGCCCTTGAATCCGGCGTCATAGATTGGCGCGGCGGTTTCAAAGCCGGTCAGGGTCTTGACCTCAGAACCATCGGGCATGGAATGCAGGCTCACCAGCCAGGAATCATTACTGGAGACGGCGAAGAGCTTGCCATTCGGCGAGAAGGTAACGTTGTTAAGCAGATATCCGGGGGTGATGGAGACAATATCGCGATTGCCATCGGAAAGGTCGTAGATATCCATCGTTGTCATATCCGCTGAAATCACTGCTGCTGATTTGCCGTCAGGGGAGATGGCAGCGATGCGTCCGCTCGGAGCGTTGAAGAACGCGTTGGTAGAAAGTGTCTTCGCGTCAAGGATGACCGCGCTGAAAACCTGGTTGCCGCTGGCGTCACTGTTCTGCGTGATGATACCGAAGCTCAAGCTGTCCTTGGCCCAGGTGATGGAGGCCACGTTGCTGGCCGGCACGATCTGCGCGGCGGATAACTGGGCAGCGTTCTCAACGGTGATCTCGCGGGCAAAGGCTTCCTGAGTGGGCGTGGCCGGGATGGCCGTGCCGGGCACCGGCGGCGTGATGGTGGGCGGTTCAGTCGCGCTGTACTCAGCAGGCGGGGTCATGTACGGCAAGGCGCAACCAGCCAGGAAAATCAGTAAAACACAGAAAACAAAAATCGTGGAAATTCGCTTTCCAGACATTTTTATCCTTTCATACAGTGGTTCATAAAGGCGATTATACCGCCGTCAGTTGAGCAATTCATCCAGCTTGTCTTCGCCCCACTGGATGGCTTCTTCCTTGGCGCGGTTGAACATGTCTTCCAATGCCTGCATGGCGGCGGCTTTGAGATCGTTCAGGGCGCGGTGAGCCGCGGCCTTGATCTCAAACTTCCACACGTCAAGCTGGTCATTGATCTCCTGTTTGGCACTCTCGCCCAGGTCGGCGGTTGTGCCGATGAATACCACCGGACGCTCGTTCAGCAGCACAATGGTGTTGCCGGAATCGTCCACACTAATTACTGTACCGTTCTGACCGCTGAATTCGGCTGCGTCCACCGCGTAGGCGGTGAGCCGGTTGACCTCCAGCCCGGAGAGGGTTACCGGGAAGGGCGCGTCTCCGTCGCTGGCGTGCCAGGCCACGATGATCCACTTGCTGCCCTTCTGAAAGCGGTATTCAAAGACGCTTCCTGTCTGACCCTGCGCCTGGCTGACGAATTTGGCGCCATCCAGCACTGAGTTGAGATTGGCCAGGGCATTGGAAACAGCCGGGTAGGTCTGCGCGTCTGCCCGCCAGAAGACAGACGAAATCTTGCCGCCGCTGTAAGCGATGATAGAGGAACGGCTCAGGTAGTCAGCCAGCACCTGATCGGCGCTGATGGACCTGCCTGAGGCAATTGAGGCAAGTTCGCCATCCGACCAGCCTAATCCCTCCAACCTTACGATCTTGCCGCCCAGTTGGCGCGCCAGGTCGGTGACCGATTGGATCTCCCCAACCAGCGTGGTTGATGATGCAGGCAAGGAGGAAGCGCAGGCAGAGTTCGCTGTGGAAATCGTATCTTCCGGGGCAGCATCACCGCGTTCCGGTCGGTATTGGATGCTGTCGATGGATTTCCAGGCTTTGGTGGCGTTCATTTCCAACATGAACGTGAGCGGGTTGACCGCGCAGGAACTGGCGGTAGCGCTCACCAGGCTGCCCATCCATACCTCGTCGTTGGGGTCGGCTGCCTTGATGATCTTAGCGGCCACCTTGACGAGTTGAGAATAAAGTTCAATATCCGGAGCTGTGGCGGTGTTTGGAGAAGCCGGGTGGAGGAAGGAACTCATTCCAGTATTTGAATTTACCCTGCTGCCTATCTCCCACACGTCCACGCGGTCGCCAAAGTGGTCTACGGCTGCCTGCACAAAGTTAGCCCAGGCCACCAGCAGCGCAGTGGAATCAGAGGAGGCCAGATACGCAGGAGCGCCGTCAAGCACGACGATGATCTTGAAGCCGCTGGCCTGCTCGGAGGTGAAGATGGCATCCAGCGGCCGCCAGGTGTTCCAGTCATAGATACCGGAGGAAGTCTCGATCTGCGACCAGTCGATGACCTCGCGGACGTATTCCACGCCCTCATCACTCAGTGCAACCGACTGTGTATCAAAGGTGCCGCCGTTGTAAGCAATCCCCGGACCGGTGGTGACGTTGATCGGCTCCACCCGACCGGATTGGAGCGCGCTCCCGGGTGAGACTGCCGCGGCTATGAAGCCGGCGACTAATCCAACAGGAAGCAACCCCAACAATGTGCGCGTAATGAGTCTCATAGTCCTTTCTCCTGCGAGAAAGGTTGCAAGAATAACGCCAAATGGATTTGGTTATTCAGCTTCGGGGATCGGTTCTGCCTGTTCCTGCTTGCCAGCTCTGTATGCCTGAACGAGAGCCCATACCGAAAAAGCCAACGCTGCCGCCATGATTCCAACAGCGAAAACCAGCGCGGCGTGGAGCCCGGCGACCTGTGCGCTGATGGGGGCCTGCACGTTCCCTTCCACCACCACGCCGCCTGAGGTACGCAAGACGACCGTGTTGTAGATGGCTCCCAGCACAGCGATGCCCGTCATCTGGCCGATCACGCGTGTGAGCGAGAGCAGCCCTGAAGCCACCCCCAACCGTTCTCGTGGCGCAGAGCCCATCACGGCGCTGTTGTTTGGTGATTGAAAGATGCCCATGCCAATGCCAATGGGCAGGTAGCGCAGGATGTATTCCAGCGCGGAAGTACTCTCATTAATTCCAATCAGCAGTACAAAACCCAGGGCGCATATGACCAGGCCAATGGTAGTGATGAGACGCGAGCCCATTCGGTCAGAGAGCACGCCTGAAAGTGGCGCCACCACCGCAATGGCCAAAGGGGCGACGATGAGCAGTAAACCTGTTTTCTGGGGATCAAATCCCAGTACGTTCTGCAGGTAAAAGGGTATCAACAAGATCGTGCCAGCATTGGCAACGAAAGAGAGCGCGCCGGTAATGAGGTTGATGGAAAACAGGCGCGAACTGAAAAGGCGCAGGTCGATCATCGGTTCTTCCACGTTCAATTCCACGTAAATGAACGTGGCCAGCATGAAGACTCCCAACCCAAAGGTGATGTACACCATCGGGTTGGAGAATCCGTTCAGTTGAACCAGAGATAAACCGTACAACAGGGATGCCATGGAGAAGAAGAGAGTGCCCGCGCCGATGAAATCGAAGCGTTGGCGTCCCTCGGGGCGCAAATGGGGAACGAAGACAGCTACCATGACCAGCCCAACGACACCCACCGGCAGGTTGACAAAGAACAGCCAGTGCCAGGAGAGCGATTGCAGGATGAGTCCGCCAATGGTGGGGCCAGCAATGACGCCAATCGAAACAACGGTACCGATGATACCCAGGGCTTTACCGCGCTCCGCCGGTGGAAATGCCTCCGTGACAATGGCAGTGCCCAACGCCATCGTCATGGCCGCGCCGATGGCCTGGACGATACGGAAGACGATCAGCCAGTAGATGGTCGGCGCCAGGCCGCACAAGCCGGATCCGAGCGTGAAGATCGCCAGACCGGCCAGGTAGATGTTCTTCTTGCCGATCATGTCCGCCAGGCGCCCGACCGACAGCATCAGCGTGGCGATGGTGAGCATGTAGGCCAGCACCACCCACTCCACCACGGCCAACGGTTTGCCCATCTCTTTCACCAGAGTATTGAGCGCGATATTAACGATGCTGCCATCCACAGTGCAGAGAAGCACACCACAGGCAACCGCGAGCATGACCAGCCATTTCTTTGAATAATCGACGGAGGTATTGTTCATTGGCAATCAAACGTTAAGTATCGGGGGATTATATCACCCGAATGAACCATCCATTATCATTTGGCTCATTCATCAACTTCGGGCTTACCGACCACATTGTCGATGGCGGTCATCACTTCGGGAGTGAGCCTTTCCACGGCGCTGAGCGCCTTGAGGTTCTCACGCAGTTGTTCCACGCGGCTCGCGCCGGTGATGACGGTGCTGACGTTGGGGTTCTTGAGACACCATGCCAGGGCGAGGTGCGGCAATGAAACGCCAATTCCTTCAGCGATGGGCATGAGCGCCTTGACCTTGTCGATGGCTTGTTGATCCACAAAATGATCGCGCAGCCATTCCATACCGGCCAGCGCGCCGCGTGATCCGGCTGGGATACCGTTGTTGTACTTACCGGTGAGCAGCCCCGATGCCAGCGGGCTCCAGATGGTGGCGCCGTAGCCGTAGTCTTTGAACAAACGGGCATAATCCACCTCAAAGCGGCGGCGGTGCAGCAAGTTGTACTGCGGCTGCTCCATCACCGGTTTGTGAAGGTGATGCTTCTCGGCGATCTCAATGGCGGCGACGATCTCCGCGGCCGACCACTCAGAAGTGCCCCAGTAAAAGGCCTTACCCCATTCGATGAGGTTGTGCATGGCCCAGACCGTCTCTTCGATGGGCGTGGTGGGATCAGGGCGGTGACAGTAGATAAGGTCGATGTATTCAATACCAAAGCGTTTGAGCGAACCATTCACACCTTCGATAAGCCGTTTGCGGTTGAGTGTGTTCTTCTCGTTGATACCTTCGTCCAACCCCCAGTAAAACTTGCTTGAAATGAGGTAACTGGAGCGCCGCCAATTCAGTTTCTTCAGAGCTTGCCCCATCACTTCTTCGGAGAGACCGCGTGCATACACTTCGGCGTTATCGAAGAAGTTCACTCCGGCGTTATAGGCCTCCGACATCATTTCCACAGCGGCATCCACATTCACCTGGTTTTGGAACGTGATCCACGAACCCAGCGACAGCGCGCTGACCTGGATCCCTGTTTTTCCCAGATATCTGTATTCCATATTCATACCTCCCGGTCATTGATAACCGAATCAATTTTATCACCCAATCCTGACCTGATTTATCCAACTATTCTGCAAATTTCATGCAAATAAACTTCACCGGATATTCACAAGTTTCAGCTAAATTCAAGAATAGCACCACCATCTTTTATAAAAGTAACTTCTGAAAACGAGTTTGATTATGAAAAACAATAAGCAAAAAACCAATCTGTTCGTCGATATCATCCTCTTCGTCGGTTTCATCCTGTGTTTCTTTCTCAACCTCACCGGCGTGATCATTCATCAATGGCTCGGTATCATCCTGTGTGTGCTGGCAGTCATTCACCTGTTGCAACACGATGCCTGGGTTAAGAACTTGCTGCGTCGTTTTAGTGAACTGCACGCCCGGCCGCAAGCCCTGTTCCTGCTAGATGCTGCCATTGCCCTTGGTTTCCTGGGCATTCTTGTCACAGGGTTGATCGTTTCCACCTGGTTGAACCTGCCAATCACAAATATGTCCGGTTGGTTGGACATTCATACTGCCTTCTCGATTGAAACTCTCTTCTTCCTACTGGTGAAGATCGGCTTTCATTGGCGCTGGATCAGTAACGCCATACGTTCCCTGTTTGGCAAAAATCCCGCTGCTCTACCAATTCCCCAAACGGTTGTTCGCAATCCTTCTCTCGCACACGTACCCCAGCCAGTTGGGAAACAGATAAGCAGACGCGATTTTCTGGCAGTGATGGGTGTGGCCGGTCTGGCTTCCTACCTGGCCGTATCCAGCCTTCTCAAAGAAGACCAGGTGGTTGCCAGTGGTCAATCGATCATCGAAACTGCCACAACTACACCCACAACTGCTGTTACGACTATGCAATCCACTTCCACAACTGCGCCCCCAGCCACAAGCGCACCCACGGCAACGGCCGTACCCACTCAAGCTGCCTACACCTGCACCATCCTCTGTCGTGATGGATGTTCCTACCCTGGCCGCTGTCACCGCTACGTGGATTCGAACGGTAACGGTAAATGCGATAATGGTGAATGTCTCTAGCTCATTCTCATGAACATAAAGACCCCTTGCGGGGTCTTTATGTTTTACTTTCGATGGATCAATTGGCAATACACTGCTCGCCCACATCCAAACCTTCGATTTCACGTAATCCGCTGCGCGACGTGGAGTCAATTGTCAAGCCGCACAGATCCGGGCGTGAAACCATGATCTTAATATTGTAGAACAGCGGAAGAACGGGCAGGTCGTTCGCCAAGATATTAATGGCTTCAGTGTTTGCTGCCAGCATTCCAGTCTTGTCGCGCCCGGAAGAGAGTTGAACGCTGCAGGCAGCATCATAGGCTGCGTTGGAATAACCGGTGATATTCAATCCCCCGTATTTTGTACCGTTCCAACCGTTGGCAGCCGATGGTATCTCTGATGACGAGTACAGGAAGCAGGAAGGTTGACTGCCGGTTGCCCAACCGATCTGAGCCAGGTCAAAATTGCGGCCAAATACCACACCATCCGGTCCGGCCGCGTATAACTCATCAGCGGGCAGCAAGCTGACGTTCATGGTAATGCCGCATTCTTTTAAGTCTTCCTGTATGTATTCGGCAATGTTGGCATGCAGAACAGTATCTATGGCCACATAAGTGATGACGAATGCGGTATCATCCACAACCGTGCTCACTCCATAGGAGGTACGCGCTGTTGACGGATCATTGTCGAGATCCTTCCAGCCCACCTGGTCGAGCAATTGCTTGCCCTTCTCTACATCGTATGGATAGGTCGTCAGGCCATCGACATGGAAGGGATGAACTGAGGTCAGGTAGGAATCAGGGATGTCACCTGAACTGTTCACCCATTGTTTGATTATTCTATCGCGGTCAATGCAACTGGCAATCGCCTGACGTGTACGTACATCGCCAAAATAATTCGGACGGTCCACATAAGGGTTGAAGACCTCATCGTAGGTATTGGGGAAAATACCAAAGTTCAAACCCTCCCACTCCGGGCCCTGGCCGAAGTAAGCTTTTAGTAAACCTTTACCCTCAGCGATATGGATGGCCAGCCACTGGTCAGACATTGACACCGAGGTGTCGATGATGTCGCACTCACCAGTTGTGATGTACGAAAGATCAGTTACAGGAATGTTGCCGATAAATTTAAAGGTGATTGCATCAAAGTATGGCAGCCCTTCGGCAGCACGGAAATAGCTGGGATTCTTAACCATCGTGATGCTGTCTCCGCTCTTCCATTCCGAGATCACATATGGTCCCCAGCCCATTGGCGATCGGGTGGTCTCCGCGGCGGTCGTCAACTGCTCGGCAGTGTATGTGGAAAGCTGGTGTTCTGGCAGTGGGATGAAGAAGAAAGCAGATGGATTGGTGGTGAGATAGCCAGGAATGCCAGTCCATTGCACAGTCTGGTCGTCCAGGGCTTCATAGATAAGCGTCTTTTTGATGGCGGTTTTCGAAACCTCGGTGGCTGCGTCAGATGCAATGTTATACGAATACACTGAGTCAGCAGCGGTGAGCGGCTGCCCATCTGACCAGGTAATACCGGGCAGGAGGGTGAACTTGACCACCATCTGCGAGACCTTGAGCTCACTGGCACCGTCCCACTCAATAATGCAACTGTTGGAGGTGCAGCCTTCAGGGAACACCTTTACTCCTTTGGCCAGTGCCACCACATCGCCTTCAGAATTAGCTACCAGGTCACCTTTAACGACGGCTGCTGGTTGGATGGTCACGCCCCCATTTTCTTGGCTGGGGATGTTTGTCAGGATGACCGGTTCGGGCTGATAGTTTACCACGTCAATGGGGCCATCGTAGATCCCTTCAAGGATGCTCCACATTGATTGAGAGGAATTGGCGTAAAGGTACAGCGATTTAGGTTCGCTGCCCACACAAATGGTGAGTGTCTTCTGTGGGACCGCCGTGCCTGTGGGTTCAACGGCTGCCGGTTCCTGACCATTGTTTGTCCCTCGACTGCAGGCAGAGAGAGCCAGAGTCAAAAGAAAAACAAGGAGTAATGCCAGCCGGGTATACTTGATGGAGTGTTTCATTCAGAGTTCTCCTGGTTGGAACGGATGTCTTCAATTATATTACATGGAGAATCGATTTGGAAAAGAAAGAGCCTTGAGGAATCTCAAGGCTCTTATTGGTTTTGTAACGATTAATGCGACCCGCGCATTCTTGGATCGAGAACATCGCGCAGCGCATCGCCGACCAGGTTCCAACCCATGACGAAGAGCACCAGGGTGAGGCCAGGCCAGACAACGATGTACCAATAGGTTCCCAGTTCGGTGATCCAGTTGCGGGCAAACGAGAGGATCTGACCCCAGTCGGCGTAGCCGGTGGGAGTACCGATACCCAGGAAGGACAGGGCTGCGAACGAGAGCACCACATCACCGATAGCCAGGGTTGCCAGCACCATGGTGGGGAAGATAGCGTTCGGCAGGATATGGCGGAAGAGGATACGGCTGTCTTTCACGCCGATAACCCGTGCGGCCATCACATAGTCGCGTTGTTTTATGGAGAGGATATCACCACGGATGATACGCGAGTATCCCATCCAACCGAACGTTACCATGGCAATAATGGCCGGGAAGGTACTCCTGCCTATCAGCGGGGTGAGCACCGCCGCCAGGATGAGAGCTGCCAGAATGTATGGCAGGGTCATGAACACATCCACGACACGCATGATCACCATGTCAACCACTCCGCCATAATAGGCAGAGACTGACCCGATGATAATGCCGATCAAGAATGTTGCAATAACAACGATGAAACCGGTTTTAAAGGCGGTGCGGGTGCCCCAGATGATGCCATAGAAAACATCATACTGACCCTGGGAGGTGCCCAGAATGTGGACCCATTCATCGTTGCCGGTGACAAGTTTATACCACCCAGGCACATAACCGGGCTGATTGGAGCGCCACTCAGAACCCATGGGTTTCGGGGTGGAGCTGTAGCCATCACGCGGCATCTTGTACGGCTCATTCGGGGTCGCCGGGGGAATGATCAACGGTGCGCAAATGGCGGTCAGGATAAATAGCGTGATCAAGATGAACCCTAGGATGGAGGCGGGTGTCTTGATGAGGCCTTTGAGGATGCGGTAGTTCTCCGGACCCACAAAGCGCTCAAACCAGCTGATCTTCCTCAAAGGTACAGTGTCGTGCAATAAGCTGTTATCACCACTGGGTGTAGTTTGAGACATCCAAATCCTCCTATGACAGGCGTACGCGTGGATCAACAACCGCGTAGAGAATATCTACCACGAGGTTGGCCACAATCAGGATGAAACCGGTAAAAATGGCTAGGCCGAGAACGGTCACCACATCCAATTGCGCAGCGGCGTTTGCAGCAGCTGATCCAATGCCGGGGTAGTTGAACACGGTCTCAGTGATGACCACACCACCTAACAAACCCACCACCTGGAAACCGGCCAATGTTACTACCGGGATCATGGCGTTCGGTCGCGCGTGTTTGTTGATGACGTCTTTCTCATGCAAACCTTTGGCGCGGGCAGTGGTTACATATTCCATACGCAGCGTCTCGAGCATGGATGAGCGGGTAACACGGACGAAGGTAGCCCAACTGATGTAAGACAGGGTGAGGATGGGCAGAATCATATGACGCAGTGCATCCAGGAAGAGGTCAAAGCGGCCATTGAGCAATGCATCAAATGTCATCAAGTGAGTATAGCGGTGGAAATCTGCACTGTTGACAAAGATGGTAAATGTATCCGAAACGCGCCCTGGCGGGAACCAGCGCAGGGTGGCATAGAAGATCATAAGCATCAACAGACCGAACACAAATGTCGGGAAGGAAGTACCAACAATCGCAAAGATCCTGGCTGCCTGGTCCACCCAACCATTATGATGGACAGCGGCCTGAACACCCAACCAGATACCCACCGAAATGACCGGGAACACAGCCCAGATCGTCAGGTCGAGGGTGTTCGGAAAACGTTCGCCAATCAACTGGATTACGGGTTCGGAAGCAGAGCGGGAATAACCAAACTGACCTCTGAGGATGCCACCGCTTCTTTCACCGGTGGTTGAATCCTTTTTTCCGACCAACCAGTTCCAATATTGAATGTAAAACGGTTTATCAAGATCATATTTCTTGATGATACCGTCGATCGCATGCTCGTTCTTGGGAATATCACGAACATAGAGGGCTGAGCGTTCTACCGGCGTGAGCAATTGCAGCATCAAGAAGATCATTAATGTGACGCCGAATAGAAGCAGAGGTACAAGGAGTAAACGTCGAATGATATAGTTGGTCATTTTTCCTTCCTCGCGATTTTGTCTTGCGAGCCGTTCAGAATCAAAGATTCTGAGCGCTTCGCATCACAAAATGATGGGGTATTGCGGGGGTCTTTGCAGACCCCCGCAATGAAAAGCCGGGAATTACTGCTTGCTCATCGGGTAGAAGTACATACCCGGGTACAAGGGGTTCATGATACGGCCGGTCACCCAGCGCTGTTCGAAGCCATGGCTGGTAGCCAGGACCAGGGGAACACCGGGGCACAGGTCATAGTAGAGCTGGTTCAGTTCATAGTAGACTTCAGCGCGGGCAGCGGGATCAGTCGCGGCAACACCTTCGTCGAGGAAAGCTTTGAACTGATCTTTCAGGTCCTGCGGCATGTTCTGACAGCCGCCATAGGCACCCGTGGTGTACGGCTGATACCAGTTGTGCGGGTCATGGATATCTTCCAACCAACCGGCGGTCATGATGGGGATGCGTTTTGCGCGCTGGGCAGCCAGGTAGGTCGGCCAGGGCAGACCAAGAACCTCAACTGCGAAGAGCTCGTTGATGGAGGACAGGGAACCAGCCATGATCTCAGCAACGATCTGGCGGGTGGTGTTGCCCTGGTTGTAGAGCATCTGCAGGCGGAAGCCAGTGGTCCAAACATCGCCTTCAGGATCCTCACCAGCGGGGATACCGTCTTTATCGAGGTCTGCCAGCTTGAATTCTTCAGCGGCTTTTTCGAGATCGAAGGTGTAGTGCGGTGCTTCAGCATCGTAGCCAGGCATGCCAGGCATGGGCAGGGCAACAGATTGAACAGCTTCACCGTTGTAAACATCATTGATGAAGGTGTCCCAGTCGAAGGCATAGCTGAAGGCTTTGCGGATATGAACATCAGCAAAGAAGTCAGTGGGAACGCCATTGCCATCGAGTTTGCCGGAACCAATGTAGGGGTTCACAGATTCTTCGCTGGAAATCATATCGAAGTTGTAGATGATGAGGTCCTGCTGGGTGTTGCCGGGGCGGCCAATGCGCAAGCGCAGGGGCTGGGTGCCGTCAACAACCTGGCATTCAGCGTAGGTGTCCGCAGCAGCGTCCCATTCGCAGCGTTCGCCAACGAGGGCGTCAGCCTGTGAGCGGTTCTCAACAGGAACATCAACGATGTCAGCATCGCCAGTCTGGAGCATGCTGAAGCGGGTACCCCATTCGGGGATGATCTTTACCATTGCAGTCTTGATGGCAGGAATACCAGAGGGGCCGCCTTCATAGGCAGGCTCGGTGCGCCAGTAGCTCTCGTTCGCGGTCATGACAATTTCCTGACCGGGGGTGCGGTGATCGAGAACGTACGGGCCAGTTCCGTTTGCAATGCTGGTGAAGGGATCATTTGCGGAATCCATGGCATAGAAGTTCTGCCAGGTCTCGCAAGTACCATCCCAACCACCATTCTCAGCAACCCACTGCTGGTCCATGACCATGCCCCAGCTTTGTGCAAGCGTGGCAAGCATAGGAGCCCAGGGGGTGGCCAGGTTGAAGGTAACGGTGCCAGCGGCATCGTCAGCGACGACTGCGGCCTTGACCTGTTCGCAGGCGGCTACCAGGGTAGCGGGATCTGCGGCAGCGAGGGCTTCGCGGTCATCATAGAGGTTGCCTTCGGGGTCCACAAGCAGGGAGACGTCATCGACGCCAACGCCGAAGAAGGCTTCATAGAACATCCACTGCGGGGAGATGGTTCCACCCTGGAGCATACCGCGCTGCAGTGAGAAAGCAACATCAGATGCAGTCAGGTCGTTACCATTGTGGAATTTGACGCCCTCACGAATGTGCCAGGTCCAGGTGAGGCCATCGGCAGAAATGCCGCCATTTTCCACGGTCGGGACTTCGGTTGCCAATTGCGGAGTGAATTCGCTGGTGGCTTCGCCCTTGTAGAAAATCAGGCCTTCGTAGACGTTCTGGATGATCTCGCCGCTGGCCGTATCATAGGCGAGCGCAGGATCAAGGGTGTCGATGTCACCGATCGTCGCATACACGAACGTGGTCGGATCTTTCGACTTCGGAGCTGCGGTTTCGGTTTCAGGGCCAGTCGTATCGCCGGTCGCAGCGGGGGTTGTCGCGGTGCATGCTGAGAGCAGCAGGCTGAGGACAACCAGCAAGCTAATTGCAACTAACAGTTTACGCATGATTCTTCTCCTCTTCTAGAATGTTGGTGAACATTTGATCCACAGAGGTTAAGAAGCGGGGATTACCTGGCGAAAGCTTCTCTTCCTCTGACTGATCACTACTTGACCATATGGCAGGCAACGAAGTGGTCGGGTTTAACCTCACGGAACTCGGGTCGTTTCTCTGCGCAAATGGGTGCAGCAAGCGCGCAACGGGTGCGGAAACGGCAGCCCGATGGCGGGTTTACAGGAGACGGAACGTCTCCTTCAAGGATGATGCGTTTCCGCTTTTCTTTGTTGGGATCCGGAATGGGAACGGCGGAAAGCAGAGCCTGGGTATAGGGATGCAATGGAGATTCGTAGAGCTCGTTCTTGTTGGCGATCTCTACGATCACGCCCAGGTACATCACTGCCACACGGTCACTGATGTGGCGCACCATCGAGAGGTCGTGGGCAATGAACAGGTAGGTAAGGTTGAGTTTCTTCTGAAGTTCTTCAAGAAGGTTCACGATCTGTGCCTGAATTGAAACATCCAGTGCTGAGATCGGCTCATCGCAAATGATCAATTCGGGGTTTAAAGCCAAGGCGCGCGCAACACCAATTCTCTGGCGTTGGCCACCCGAGAATTCGTGCGGGTAGCGGGAGGCAAAAGCGGGGTTGAGGCGGACCAATTCCAGAAGCTCGGCTACCTTTTTGCTGATCTCAGCTCCCCTCGCCACGTTGTGGATGAGCAGCGGTTCGCCGATGATGTCGTTGATGGTCATCCTGGGATTCAATGAGGCGTACGGATCCTGGAAGATCATCTGCATGTGGCGGCGCATCTTGCGCATTTCTTCCTTGCGCAGGCTGATCAGGTCAGTGTCGTTATACATCACGCTGCCGGATGTGGCTTTATAGAGCTGGAGGATCGTGCGACCGGTGGTGGATTTTCCGCAGCCGGATTCTCCTACAAGACCCAGTGTCTCACCACGGCGGATATCGAACGAGATCCCGTCTACAGCATGCACTGCACCAACCTGCCGCTGAACAACACCACGGTAGATGGGGAAGTGCATTTTAAGATCTTTTACTTCAAGAATGACGTCCTTTTTATTGCTCATTTACGCGCACTCCCGGTTTTAATATCGACCCAACACGCCACACGGTGATTCGGGCTGACTTCTTCTAAGAGCGGATTCTTCTTCCAGCAGATGTCCTTCACCCACTTGCAGCGCGGGGCGAACGGGCAGGCTGTTGGTGTGTTGTACAGTACAGGGGGGAAACCATCAATGGAGAATAATTTCTCATCCTGCTTGGCATCAAGCCGGGGCAGGCTGCCCAGCAGGCCGACAGTGTAGGGGTGAGTGGGATGAGCATACAGGTCTTTGACTTCGGCTTCCTCGATGATGAAGCCGCCGTACATGACGATGACGCGCTGGGCCAAACCGGCGATCACACCCAGGTCATGAGTGATCCAGATAATGCCCATACCCAGTTCATCACGCAGGCGTTTGACAAGGTCGGTGATCTGCGCCTGGATGGTCACATCAAGAGCGGTGGTCGGTTCGTCAGCAATGAGAATTTGCGGGTTGCAGGAAAGTGCCATGGCGATCATGACACGCTGCCGCATACCACCCGAGAATTGGTGAGGATAATCGCCCAGGCGGTCTTTGGCGTTGGGGATTCCCACCATTTCGAGCAGTTCAACAGAGCGGTCTTTGGCTTCCTGTTTGTTCATGCCCATGTGCAGAGCCAGGGGTTCTTCCATCTGCTTGCCGATTGTGATGACAGGATTTAGCGAGGTCATGGGGTCCTGGAACACCATGGCGATCTGGGCACCGCGCACCTGACGAATCTCTTCAGCGGGCATCGCGAGCAGATCCTGGCCGCGGAAGAATGCCTTGCCGGCCACAACTTTACCGGGTGGCATTGGGATCAGCCGTAACATTGACAACATGGTTACGCTTTTTCCGCAACCACTCTCGCCAACCACGCCGAGTGTTTCACTTTCAGCCATGGTGAAAGAAACACCATTGACGGCATGGATCACCCCTTCGGGGGTCTTGAACTGAGTTTCTAGCCCTTGAACATCGAGTAAGGGAGCCGGCATGCGCTATATCCTTTAGATTATTGGAGTCTGGCGTCTTTGAATTTCTGGTGAAATGTTAGGCGCGCAGTAAATAAAATTATACACTTTTTTATATTCGAGTCAATCTAGCCCTGCGTCACGCGGTTTGGAGGGTTCTCCTCCTTATCAAATGGTTAATATGTAGAATGAGACCCATCCCACACCATTAGTGTGTTTTTGGGCCTGTCACTCTTGGAAAATTTACCATTTGATAGTTTTCCCTAAGGTGGTCTGCGAAAGTATCAATAATGTGAAGATCGACTCAGAGTGTTTTGCGAATATTGCAAATAAGAGTATACCTTTTTTCCAAACCCATGTCAATTAATCCAAATCTTGAAAAATGATATTAAGAATACTCTTATTCTCATAAATCTTTAAGGTTCTTATTTTAATTCATTCGCCAAACCGGAGCCGCAGGTAAGATTCGTAACGGGCCGAGTCCACATCACCTTTTTCCACCGCGCGGGTAACCGCGCAGCCGGGTTCACTGCGGTGCGTGCAGTCATTGAACTGGCAATCAGCCACAAGGCTGCGGAGTTCCGGGAAGTAACCATCCAGTTCTTCGGGTTGAGTGTCCCAGGGCGCTAGACGGCGGATGCCCGGCAGGTCGGCCACAAAGCCACCGCCGGTGAGTGGGAACATCTGCCGCACCACCGTTGTGTGTTTCCCTTTGTTGGTATGGCTGCCGATCTCATTGACAGCGACGCCCAGCCCTGGTTGGAGGGCGTTCAGCAGGCTCGATTTTCCCACACCCGAAGGCCCGGTGAAAGCGGATATCCTGTTCTGCACCGCCGCGCGCAGTTCTTCGATGCCGATCTTCTCCTTTGCGGAGGTGTAGATCACCGGATAGCCCAACCTGGGATAAACGGAGAATTTCTTCTTTATTTCACCCAGACTGGCCAGGTCAACCTTGTTAACCACAACGACCGCTCTCAGGCGCTGTTTTTCAGCGATCACCAAAAAGCGGTCGAGCATCCTTAAGTGTGGTTCAGGGTTGGCACAGGCAAAAACAGGTACGATCTGATCGGCGTTGGCTAACAGGATCTGCCTGAACTCCCCCCTGGGGGTGGGATCCATGCGCACCAGTTCGCTCTTGCGCGGCAGGATCTCTTCTATTATCCCGCTACCATCTTGCAGCAGGGAGATGCTTACCTCGTCGCCGATGCCGATGATGTCACCCTGCACCTGGCGGCGCTTCAACCTGCCGCGGATGCCGCAGGTGACCACGCGTTCATCCACCAGGATGGTGTAGAAGCCTGATTGGTAACGCGTGACCCTACCTATCAGCAGACCATTCTCGCTCATGGGGTCGGTGTTTCGGTCTCCGGGAGCGGGGTCTTTGTATAGTAGTAAGTGAACTCCCATGCGTAAGGCGTTTGCGGTGCGCCGTAATAATAATCTTCCACAATGCGGCGGAATACAGGTGCAGCATAGACAGATCCATCGCCCATGTTCTCCAGAATAACCGCGATGGCAATATCCGGTTTGTCGGTGCGGTTTTCGGCGGTGAAACCAGCGAACCAGGAATGCGGATCCTCCAGCGAGGTGGTGGCGGTACCGGTCTTGCCGTAGATAGCAATATTGAGGCCGAGGAACTTGGCATATGCCGTACCATCTTTCTCACTCACCACCTGCTTCATACCTTCCTGCACCGCGGCCAGGGTGGTCTCAGAGATGGGCAGTTGTCCGCGCACCTCCGGTGAATAACCGACCACTTCCTGCCCGTCAGCCGTGACCACGCTTTGAATGATCTGCGGGGTGTAGAGCGTGCCGCCGTTGGCAATGGCAGCCATGAAATCCACCACCTGAATGGGGGTCACCAGCATGTCGCCCTGACCAATGCCCATTTGCGAAGCGGAGCCATCATCAACTGGATTGTTGATTGAACCGGCGTCTTCGGCCACTCCTTCGATGCCGGTCGGTGAACCCAGGCCAAATCCACGTGCCATGTCAGCCAGGTAAGTGGCACCCTTTTGTCTGAATAGGTCGAGGCCGATATGGTAAAAGTACGGATTACAGGAGCGTTTCAATCCACCCACAAGTGTAAGCTCACCTGAAGGTGGTAGATCTTTGGTATAGGTCCAGTCGTCGTAAGGCGTACCCAGTTCGGTCCACTGGCTGGTGCAATTGAAGACTGTATCAGCAGTGTATAGACCCGATTCCATTCCAGCCGACATGGTGATGACCTTGAACACAGAACCCAGCGGGTAAGAGGACTGTGTGGCCCGGTTCCACATGGGAGTGTTGGGGTCGTTGAGCAGATCACCCAGTTGATAGTAGTTGTTAACGTTATCGGTCTGGAACAGGTTGGGGTCGTAGGCAGGCGAGGAAGCCATGGCAATGATCTTGCCGGTATCCACTTCCATAACGACCGCTGCGCCATTGAAGCCCAGCAGCGCTTTCTGCACCAACACCTGGAAATCTTTGTCAATGGTGGTGTTGATGGAGTAGCCTGCCTCGGGATCGCGGTGGGCAATGCGGGAAACGGTGGTGCCGTCCGGCGCCATCACATAGAGCCCGGCCTCTGGTTTACCGGCCAGGTATTGCTCGCCCCATTTTTCCAAACCGGCTGCCCCAACCTTCTCATCGCCCGTGTATCCCATTTGCTGATAAGTAGCCAGGTCTTCAGCAGAGATGCTCAAGGTGTAGCCCAGCACCTGCGGAGACACACCGCCGACGTAATAGTAGCGTGAAGAATAGGCGCTGCCCATAAAGCCGGGGAGCTTTTCAAGCTGACCTGCGTAGACATCGTAAACCTCCTTTGATGTCTCGCCGATGGGAATGTATGTGAGTCCCTCGTCCGCGCCGTCCTGGTACTCCTGTTCAACCACGTTCACCGGCTTTTTGGTCATTTCGGCCAGTTTTTGCAGCAGCGAGGAGATGGTGTTTCCGGTCACATTGTTTGGATCGATACCAAGAGCGACCGCGTCTGCCTGCTGGACCAGATAGTTGCCATTGCGGTCGAGGATGGCGCCGCGGCCGGGATAAAGCAGGCTCAGCAGCAGGGTATTGCCGCCGGTCAGTTCCTTCAGGATGATGCCATCATCCCACTTCACCTTCCACGCGCCGTTCTCTGCCACCAGGGTCATCTCGGGCTGATTCTGGATTTGCCCGAAGAGGCTGGTATTAAGGTTCAATTGGTAAACAACTGTGGCGGTACCCACACCTGTATATGAAGAAACAATACCGTGCTCGAAGTTCATAAGTGTCAGGTTGGTGGTCGCGCTGGTGTACTTGGCCGTGAAATCAGCCTCAGAGAGGGTGTCGCGGCTGCTCTGCGAGAGCATGGCGTACATGCCGGTGAAATCCCCCGCCTGCCATTTATCCAGATAGCTTTTTACCGTTTCGGTCACATCAGGCATGCTCGTTTTCGTTTCTGATGGAGTCGGCAGTCTACCGTTTCCGGAGCACGAAGTGATCATCAAAAGCAGTAAAAACGCGATCAAGTATTTTTTGAGTTTCATCATTTCCTCCCGGATTTCAACCGGAGATCAACCAATGTCTTCTCCATCCAGAACCCTGTTGTAGATTGGACAGTTGTAGGAGAGTTTTTTCTGACAGGTGAACGGCAGGTTCTTCCTTTCGCCGTAACCCATGCGCCGGAGCACACGCTCCACGTGGCACAGGGGCAGTCCCATCACGCTGGCGTAACAGCCTTTGAACTTTTCCACCGGCATGAACTCAGCGTTTTGGATGGCATATGCCCCAGCCTTGTCGAGCGGGTCGCCTGTTTTGATGTAAGCCTCAATCTCCTCGTCGGAGAAGGGACGTAAGCGCACGCGTGAAGTACAGAGTTCTTTTTCGATGCGTCCGCTTGCCGGTGACAGCACTACAATGGCTGTGTGAACGAAGTGTACCCGACCACGCAGCTTGCGCAGCATCAATCTGGCTTCAGCGGCATCATTGGGTTTGCCCAGAATCGCCTTTCCATCGGTGACGGTGGTATCCGCGGCCAGGACCAAATCCTTGAACCCGGCAGAGCCCGACATTTTGCGTGCTTTTAGTAGGGCTAAACGCTGCACATAGACCTGTGGATCCTCACCGGGTACCTCTGTCTCGTCAACATCTGCCGGGCGCACAGAAAAATCAAGCCCAAGCCAGGCGAGCAGTTCCCTGCGCCGGGGTGAATTGGATGCCAAAACCAGACTGACGTCAGACATAGTGATTTTTATTCTAACACAGTTAAAAATCACACCTTGCCGAATGATTTGTCAAGGCATAGAGTTCGTTATCGATTTACGGAATTTTTAAGTTGATTTTCCTTTCGTGAAAATTGGTTTGTATATAAAATTGTCTATACAAGCCACTCTGGAGGAAAATAATGGACATGTTACAACAGAGGATCGCTGCTGAAGGCAAGATCCTTGGGAACGGCATTTTAAAGATCGACAGCCTCATTAACCATCAGGTAGACCCGGCCATCATGGATGCCTGCGGGCGCGAGTTCGCCGGCCTGTTCGCGGGTACCGGCGCCACACGCATCCTCACCGCCGAGATCTCGGGTATTGCCCCGGCACTGATGACCGGATATCACATGCACCTGCCTGTGGTTTACGCGCGCAAGACACGCCCCATCACCATGCCGGAGATGGTTTTTCTCACCACTGCGCCCTCGCATACCAAGGGCAACATGGTGGACCTGATTGTTTCGCCCGAGTACCTCAAACCCGGTGAACGCGTGCTCATCATCGATGATTTCCTGGCTTCAGGCGCGACCATCCTTGGATTGGTACGCCTGGCTGAAGCGGCCGGCTCGACGATTGTCGGCGTGGGCGCTTTGATCGAGAAAACCTTTGAGGGCGGCCGCGAGGCTCTGCAATACCTAAACGTGCCGGTGATTTCTCTGGTCAAGATCAAGAGCATGGACAACCAGGTCCTGGAATTTGAAGACTGAGGATTGAAAAGAATGGATTCGATCGCAGTTCTGGATTTCGGTTCGCAGTACACCCAACTCATCGCCCGTCGCATACGCGAGATGCATGTTTATTGCGAGATCTTCGCCTGCGACGCCCCCGCCGAAGTGGTCAACACCATCCAACCGCGCGGTTACATCCTCTCCGGAGGTCCATCCTCGGTGTACGGCGAGAACGCTCCTGAACTGACACCTTTCATCATCGAATCCAGCCTGCCCATCCTGGGCATCTGCTACGGCATGCAGGCCATGACGGTTACCCTGGGGGGCAAAGTGGCCCACTCGAACTCGCGCGAATATGGTCTGGCCGAGATCGACGTGGATAAAGAAAATCCTCTCCTGCCCGGGGGCACGCAGACGGTGTGGATGTCGCACGGCGACCGCATCGAGGAGCTGCCGCGGGGGTTTGAAAGGATCGCGCACAGCACCAACAGTCCACTGGCCGTCATGTGTAACCGCGAGCGGAATCTTTACGGCGTGCAGTTCCATCCTGAGGTGCGCCACACCCAGCACGGCCGCCAGATATTGGAGAATTTCGTCTTCAAGATCTGTGCCTGCCGCGCTGAATGGACGCCGCAAAACATTATCGAAAAGTCCATCGAGTCAATCCGCGCCCGCGTGGGCAGTCAGAGTGTGATCTCGGCTGTGAGCGGAGGTGTGGATTCAAGTGTGGCCACCGCGTTGGTGCGCAAGGCGGTTGGCGATCATCTCTCAACGGTCTTCATTAATACCGGCCTATTGCGTGAGGGAGAAGTGGCACAAGTGCAGCAGGCCTTCAAACGCGCCCTGGGTATGGATCTGACAACCATCGATGCCAGCACAGCCTATTTCTCTGCTCTGGCCGGGGTAGTTGACCCAGAAGCTAAGCGGAAGATCATCGGCGAGCGTTTCATCCGCCTCTTTGAAGAGCAGGCAGCCAGGGTAGGTAACCCGCCCTTCCTGGTGCAGGGCACCATCTACCCCGACGTGGTCGAATCCTCCGGTACGGCCTTTGGCAAGGCGGAACGGATCAAGTCGCATCACAACGTGGGTGGACTGCCCGAGGCCATGAAATTCAAGCTCGTCGAGCCCCTGCGCGACCTATTCAAGGACGAGGTACGTGTCATCGGCGAGGAGCTTGGCCTGCCCTCTGATCTGGTCTGGCGCCAGCCCTTCCCGGGGCCGGGGCTGGCCGTACGCTGCCTGGGCGAGGTCACCCGCGAACGTGTGGAGCGCTTGCGCTCCGCCGACGCCATCTTCACCACAGAACTGACCTGCGCCGGCCTGCTCGGCAAGGCCACTCGCAACGACGTGAACGCTGTCTCGCAGGCTTTCGCGGCGCTGCTGCCCGTGCAGAGCGTGGGGGTGATGGGCGACCAGCGCACCTACCAGGAAACGGTGGTGCTGCGCGCGGTGAGCACTGAAGATTTCATGACCGCTGATTGGTCGGTGCTACCCACCGATTTGCTCAAGCGCGTCTCGAACCGCATCGTCAACGAGGTGGCCGGCATCAACCGCGTGGTTTACGATATCACCAGCAAACCACCCGCCACCATCGAGTGGGAATAGTAGAATCTCCATAAGAAAAGCCATAAAGTGTCATACAATTGCGGTGTATGTTCAAACCTACGCGCTTCCTTCGCTGCTGTCTGCTCCTCCTGGGGATCCTGTTCGCTTTATCCGTCCTCCATCCCGGGGCAGCAAACGCGCAAAGCACGAGCCAGATCAAGCTCTCCGCTCCCGATCTCAGCAATTACCCGGAGGTCACTTTCTCATTCTGGCCTTTCGACAGCGATGGCAAGTTTGTGGACAACATCACCACATCCACCCTGAACGTTTTCGAGAACGATAAACAGGTCGAGCTTGACTCGCTGCAATTGCTGGAGCCAGGCACACATTTCATCCTGGCCGTGAACGAAGCCGGCACGATGGGCAATTCTTACGCCGGCGAGAGCCGTCTAAACCGCATGAAGCAGGTCTGGCTGGATTGGGCTGTTGACCAGGCCATCACCACCATGGATGATTTCACCCTGCTCAACAACGGCAGCACGCTTAGCGACCAGTTAACAAAGCCAGCCGAGTGGGCAGATGCCATCGAGGCTTACGATCCAGATCTTGAAGCTGCCGCGCCGAACTTTGCCTGCCTCACTTTGGCGCTCGACAAATTCAGTGACATTTCCGACAGTAAGACCAAGACCATCCTGCTGGTCACCCCGCTGCCTTCCGCCGACCAATACGCCGGGTTGGAAGAACTTGCCGTCCGGGCTGCAGATGCAGACATTCACATTTTTGTATGGCTGGTGGGGCCGCAAAGCCATGAGAGCGATCCCGGTGCGCAGGTACTTCGTGAGATGGCAACCTCCACCTCAGGGTCTTACTTCCTCTTCTCAGGAGCTGAGGAGCTGCCCACGCTTTCCTCGTATCTTGATCCCCTGCGGCTGGAATATGTGGCCACCTACAAGACCGCGATCAATACCACCGGCAGCAACACCCTGGCCGTGCAGGTGGACCAGGCAGGCTTCCAGGAAAGTTCCGGGAAGGTGAGTTTCGAACTCACCGTGCAGCCGCCCAACCCCATCTTTCTTTCCCCGCCGGCCAGCATCACACGCGCCTGGGTACAGGATCCTAGCACCAAGACCTGGTCGCTTGACCCCGCCGAGCAGTCCATTCAGTTCATGGTGGAGTTCCCCGATAGCCACACCCGCGTGCTAACCAGCGCCGCCCTTTACGTGGATGGGGAAGTGGTCGCTGAGAACACTTTTGAACCATTCACCGGGTTCGTGTGGGATCTGAGCCCATATAATCAAACCGATTCACATTTGCTTCAGGTGAAGGTGACCGATACTGCCGGTCTCTCCGCCTCTACTATTCAAATCCCTGTCTCTATCGTTGTGGACGAAAAGCCGCTGGGGTTCATCGGCCGCTTTATCCAGCGCGTTGGGCTGCAAAACCTGGGTGTTGCCATCTTCCTGCTGCTTGTGGCAGCCGGGCTGGTGGTACTCTTCCTGCGCTTGCGACTGCGCGCCCCCGCCCGCACATCCACCCCGCGCGAACCGCTCAAACCTGTTTCAACCAGCCCTGAAGCCGAAATACATACCGAGAACCGCGAACTCCGCACTGCTGAAGAGATTCCCGCGCGCCTGATCGTGATGGGCGGAGCCGAATGCCCACTGCCGGCCAATACAGCCTTCAACCTTGGTGTGAACGGCACCTTACTTGGCAGCGATCCCGTCCGCTGCGACATCACCATTGATGCACCAGCCGTCTCCCCCATCCATGCCGAGGTCTTCACCGATGCCGCGCAGTACTTCCACATTGCCGACCGTGGATCAGCCGCCGGCACCTGGGTCAACTACGCACCTGTGTCCTCACAGAGCACGCTTCTGCACAACGGCGACCACATCCAGATCGGATCGTGTGAATTCCGCTTCGAGGCAGCCGGCAGCGAAGGTCAACCCATCCGGGTGGAACCCTACATTGAATAATCTGTGATCAACTAATGGAATTCGATCCCGGCCCGCGCCAGCACCAGTTCGGCGCGTTTGATGACCGGGCGGTCGACCATTTCCCCGTCCAGCGCGAAAGCCCCCTTACCCAGTGCGGCGAATTCTTTGGCCTGGTTGAGAATGAACAACGCGCGTTCCACCTCTGCCTGAGAAGGGGTAAAGATGCGCTGCACGGGCTCCACCTGCGCCGGGTGAATGACCTGCTTGCCTGTGTAACCCATCTGGGCACCACGGGTTGATTCGCTCTCCAACATCTCCAAATCCTTGAAATTGACCGTCACCAGGTCGATGGCCTGCAGCCCGAAGGCAACGCAGTGAGTGACCACGGCGCTGCGGGCGTAGAGCAGTTCGCTGACTTCCGCAGTGCGGGTGGCCCCCATATCGGCTGCATAATCCTCAGCGCCAAAGACGATGCCCTGGAAGCGCGGATAAACCTCTGCCTGCGCGCAAATGGACGCCAGGTTGACGATGCCGCGCGCACTCTCCACGATCACCAGCAGAGCGATACCGTCCTCCGGCCAGCCGTGTGCCTGCTCAGTCTTGCGCATCACCGCGTTGATCTCGGCGATCTGTTCTGCCACGCTGACCTTGGGCAGCAGGATGGCGTCCGGCTTTGTGGGCAATACGGCGGTCAAGTCGTCAGCGGTGCGCCCGCTGACAAAAGCGTTGACGCGCACCATGCGCTCGCTGCGTCCAAAATCAAGGTTGCCCAGCGCGGCTGCGATGGTCCCGCGCGCTTCCGTCTTCATGTTCTCTGCCACGCCGTCTTCCAGATCGAGGCAGACACAGTCGGCACCGCTGGCAGCAGCCTTTTCCATTTTATGCATGTCAGAACCGGGAACGTATAAGAGAGCTTTTCGTGAACGCATGGGAACCTCCGCAGGATGATACAATCTCATTATATCGGCATCCCGTTGAACCAGGAAACCGCGCATGCAAAAAACGCAACACTCGCAGGCCATACGATCTCTACCCGAAGGCTACACCCGCACCTGGTACTTCGATATCAACCAGCGGCGCGAAGCCACCTTTCTATCCTTATGGGGAGCGGTGCTCATGCTGGCCGCCTGGGTGGGGTTTCTGGCATTAGCGCGCACCTGGAAGCCGCAGGCCTTCCCGGAAGGCTTCCTGTTCCGCTCAGAATCCCCTCTCAAAACGCTCGCTTTCATCGGCACACTGATTTTGGTTACATTGTTGATGCTCGTGCTGCACGAAGGGCTTCACGGGTTGTGCTTCTGGGCTTTCACCCGCGAGAGGCCAAAATTCGCCCTTAAGATCTACTACGCCTCGGCCGCCGCCCCCGGCTGGTACTTCCCGCGCTGGCAGTACATCATCACCGCGCTGGCCCCCCTGGCGGGCATCACGCTGTTGTGCCTGTGCGCTCTTGCCTGGCTTCCGGACGCATGTGCCTTGCCGGCTTTCTTGCTCTTGGTCTTCAACACCAGCGGCGCCGTGGGCGATATCTGGGTTGCGCTGCGCCTGCTCGCCAGCCCGCGCGGTGTGTACGTGAAGGACTTTGGCGACCGCATCGAATTTCACAGCCCGGCCTGAACCCGCGTCTGCATCTTCTTGTTAAGCAGGTTAAAGTATGTTAGAATTGCCTCGCCCTGCTTAGATTGGAGGGGTGGCCGAGTGGTTTAAGGCGCCTGTCTTGAAAACAGGTTTGGTGAAAGCCAACGCGGGTTCGAATCCCACCCCCTCCGCCTTGCCGAAAGGGGTGCGACAACCAAATACACGGGGAGGTGCCGGAGTGGCTGAACGGGATCGCCTGCTAAGTGATTGTCGGGCTTTAAACTCGACCGGGGGTTCGAATCCCCCCCTCCCCGCCAGGATAGACGACCATACCTGATACGATCCTGTATCCGGTGTGGTTTTTTTAATAACCATATTCTCATCTTTATGGAAAGGTGTGTCTTATGCAACTGGGTGCTACGCTATACATTAAGAACGCAAGTGAGGCTGTGAAGTTTTACAGTGAAGCTTTTGGGCTGACCCTTGGCTATCACGAGTATTATCCGGATGGAACATTCCTGCACGCGGAATTGCACAGGGACGGACACCAGATCTTTGCCGTCAGCGAATCAACAAATGAAGCCTTTGTAAAGGTCATGCACGCGTTGTCGCCAAAAGGGCCGCATCCGACCATGACCTATGGGATCAACTTCGATAACGAAACTGAAGTCAAGAAAGCTTATGAGATGCTGGCCAAAGATGGCAGGGTGATGTTGCCCATCGGTTCGCTGCCGTGGAGCGTCTGCTGCGCTGAAGTGGTGGATAAATACGGCGTCTATTGGTACATCACCATCTAGTATCCGTCATCACCAATTGGGGGAGTTGTTCGGGCTATTTCAATTCCACGGGCGCTGGCAGGGCGTTGCCGGGCATTTCTTTCTTCGGCACCCGCACGCGCATGGCTGTGAAGAAGTTGATGATGGCGATGAACACACCGAACAGGAACACATACTGGAAGCCCAACTTGTTCCAGATCACGCCGCCGATGAGCGCCACACCGATGGAGAAGAAATGATCTATGGAAAGCGCTGCTGAGAGCGCCGGCTGGATATCCGCGCTCTGCATGGCGATCTTTTTCATATAAGTGGAGCGTGCCATACCCACCGACATCAGCATTTGGTCGATCAGGTAGCAAACGCAGGTGATGAAGAAAGCCGTGTTCTCACTGAATACTGACCCCGAAAAACCGTAAGCCAGGCAAACCGGCACCAGCAGCACCGCTTCAGACATCAGCACGACTCGTTCGCCTACCTTGTCGATCAGTCGTCCCAGCAACGGCTGGAACAGGATACCCAGCACCCCGCCGATCAGCACCAATGTGGCGATGGTCTGCGTGGGTTTGTTGTAGATGGTCACGATCACCCAGGGGGCAAATGTCATGAAGATCTGTTTGCGCGCGCCTGAAAGCACCGAGAGCGCGTAGAACAGCGAATACTCCTTGCGCAGTTTCACGAACTCGCGTCGGTGTACATTGACCACTGTTGAAGGTTTCATCAAACCAACAAGCAGCGCTCCGGTTCCATAAATGACCGCGGCAATGATGAAAGTGGTGGAGAATGAAAAGTGGAGAAACTTGAAGCCCATGTAAACCAGCCCGCTGCCAACGATCACAGCCAGGTTGCGGATGGCGTTGAATTGCCCCAGCCGCTGCGCCGTGCGCCCCTCCGCAGCCAGTTCCATGCCAATCGTAGTGGCTACCGGCATGAACAAATGCAGCCCCATACTGAACACAAAGACGCACAGGATCATGCTGAGGTAACTATGCTCAAACGCGCCCACCAGGAAAATGCCGATAGCCGTCATCACTAATGAAATTGTACCCAGGCGCCGGCTGTCGAGGAACCACAGCAGCGCAGCCGCAAACAATACCAGGAACCCAGGCAACTCGCGCGGGAGCTCAAGGAAGGAACGTTGGAAACCACTCAACGCGAAATCGGCATCGAGGTAATTGTTGAAGACTGAATCCACCAGGCTGCCGGCCATCCCCACTGCGAATGAGGCAATAATGAAGATGATCAGTTCTCTGGGTAACCCGGTGATGCGCGCGCGCAGTGATTTGAGCATGGCAGCAATTTACTTTCTAATGCTAGAGGATGAATTTACCAATAATTTGTGCGGAAGAAAAGTCTCATTCAGAAATATCGGAACACCTGATTGTATTCCCTTGTCGATGTTTTTACTATGCATAACGTATGTTGATTCGATGAAATCTCTCGCGATCTCACAGATCCCTTGCACTTGTGAACTCACCCGGATCTAGAAAATAACCTCCCCCATGTGTTTATTGACTTTCCAATATTCTTCCCTATAATCAAATTCATGCCAAAAGAACAACAACCAAATACAGTCGATCTGCTCGATGTCTCGAAGGCGTCCTATGCCGAACGCGTCAGCGCGGCTGCCCTGCAGGGGTTGGTCAACCGCAGCGGCACACGCGTGTTCCTGGAATACGGTATCTATGACGATCCGCTGGCGCGCAAGACCAACGAGGATTTCATGGATGACGAGATGTGGTACGGAAAATACCGCGCCATGCTCGGCAACCAGGACGAGCGCAACCTGGACTACTACAAAAAGGAACACGGTCTGCATGTGGAGAAGGTGAAAGACCTGGCAGCCCTGGTGGAGAAATACCGCGCGTCGGTCAAAGGCTGCGTGGTCTGGGATCTCAACCAGCCCGATACCGCCAACATCGCCCTGATGTTGGCCGCGCAGGAGAACCTGCTGCCGGTCGAAACCGGTTTGCTCAAATCGAAGTGCGCTGCCGGCCTGCCCATCCGCCACGACCTGTGCGGACGCTGGCCCGACCGCGTGGCCATGTATTCCTGGGCTTTCAGTGAGCTCTTTCTAAAATGCCAAAAAGGAACCATCGCCTCCATTGAACCAAACTGGCAGCGGCCGGAATTCATCGATTACGTGGTGCAGAACAAAGTCTTCACCTACAGCCTCTCAAGTCTTAAGAAAGGCCTGGGCAGTACCCTGCTCATGCTCCTGGCCTTTGGCCCCTCCTGGCTGCGCGAGTTGATCTTCTTCCTGCGCCTCGACGGTCTGCTGCGCCGCATTGGAATTGTCTGGATGGCACGCCGTTCTGACGAAGTCAAACTGAACGACCGCATCCAGCGCGCGGTGAGGTCTGAGATATATCCCACCATCTTTGGCTGGCACACCAAGCGGGACGATGAACTTTCGTTCATGCTTATGCTCTCTGCCAACGGTCTGCGTCTGGTACCCTCACATCTGGCCGGGAATTTCTCTTTCCATAGTCAAGCAAAACCGCTCGGGTTTACCCCCGTAAAATCTGTCTCCCGTGAACCGCTTGACCCCGATGGCGTCTATCTCACCTTTACCCTTTCAGACGGCGACCAGTTGATGATGATGAGCACCGCCGAGTTGGGCAACTGGTACAGTCCAAACCGCGGCAAGGTACCCTTCAACTGGGAATGCCAGCCGCTGCTGGCTGAGCTTGCCCCGGCGCTGCTGGAGAAGTTCCAGCGCGGGGCCTATTCCAGCGATTGTCTCGTAGCCGGTCCCTCCGGCGCGGGCTACATTGTGCCGCCCCTGGCCCCCCGCCTGCCTGCCTACATGCGCGAATCAAACCGGCTGTGCAGGAAAGCCGGCATCCACGTCATCACCACCTACGTGGCTGACCCGCCGCGGCGCGTAGAACGTCAACTCAGCCGCTTCGCTGAAGGTTTCACCGGTTACCTGGCCGGGTACGCCATCGTCAACCGCGCCCCGCAGAAACGCATCGGCGGCACCATTCTGGTCGCCAACGAAGTGCCCACGGTGGCTCAGATCTGGGATCAGCCTGAGAAACTGCTCGCCAGCGTGCGCGGCCTGGCTGAGTCACCCCGCCGTCTGCCGCGCTTCATCGGCGTGCATCTTTTTGCCTACCGCACCACTCTGGACGATGTTGCCCGGTTCGCTGCCAGCATCACCGATCCGCATGTTCACATCGTACGCGGCGATGAGTTCCTTGAACTCGCCGCACAATCTTTAAGGAGGAAGTCGCATGGAAAATAGTCAGAACGCCGGCAAGTTGTCCCTCGGGACAAAATTCGCCTATGGAGCAGCCGATTTTGGCATCGCCATGGTCACCGCGGCCATCCAGTTCGTGTTGTTCTTTTATTACAACGCGGTCCTGGGCATCGATCCAGTCCTGGTGGGAACTGCCTTATTGGTGGGCAAGTTCACCTGGGATGCCATCAATGATCCCATCATGGGTTACCTTTCCGACCGCACCCGCACCCGCTGGGGCCGCCGCAAACCCTACATGCTCTTCGGCGCCATTCCCTTTGGGCTGGCAGTCTGGCTCATGTTCTCGCTACCCAAGGGCCTCACCGGCGCGACCGCCTTTCTCGTCGTTCTGGGATCCTTCCTTCTGGTCGATACCTTCCAGACCATGGTTTGTGTCCCCTACTACGCCATGTCTGCCGAACTGACCTATGACTACAACGAGCGCACTTCACTCATCGCCATCCGCATGATCTTCACCGTTCTCGGCTATATCCTCGGAGCTGGCGCCACCACCATGCTGGCCAATATGTTCATTGCCGGCGGTTCCACTCAAACCGGAGCCTACAGCACCACCGGTGCCATCTTCGGCGCGGTCGCCGTCGTCACCACCCTGATCACGGCTCTCTTTGTCAAAGAGAAACCCAATCCCGATCTTGTCCCCTCCAAAATGCCGCCCTGGAGACAGATCGTGCAGGTCTTCAAGAACAAACCCTTTGTGCAGTACATGGTCATGAGCGCGATCATCAGCGTCAGCTTTGCGTTGCTCACCGGTCTGTTCACGTATTTCGTCACATACCAGCTTAATATGGGAGATCAGTTCTTCCTCGTCATGCTGGTCATGCTGGGCACCATCGGGCTCTTCCTCATTCCCTGGCAGTTGGTCTCCAAGAAGATGAACAAGGGTCCGGCCTACGCCCTCGGTCTGGCAATCGCCTGCGTGGCCATCGTGGCCACTTTCTTCCTGCCGCCAGAACCATCGCCCATCATTTATGTCATCGCATTCGTCGCCGGCATGGGTTTTTCAGCGCAATACGTCTTCCCCTGGAGCATGATCCCCGACGTGGTGGAAGTGGACCAGGCCAAAACCGGCGAACGCCATGAAGGCATCTACTTCGGCGTCAATTCGTTGCTGGGCAAACTCACCACCGGCCTTGGCGCCTTCATCATGGGTTGGGCACTCAAGTACTACGGCTTCAACGAGGCCGTGGCGCAGCAGACCACCCGCGCCCTCTTCGGCATCCGTTTCTTCTTCGCCATCGTGCCGGTGATCGCCTTCCTGGCTGCCCTGCCGCTGCTCATCTGGTATCCCATCACGCGCAAGACGCACGCGGAACTGACCGCCAAACACGAAGCAGAAAAATAACTGAAAATCCAAAACTCGGTCCCTTTTTCAAGGAACCGGGTTTTTATTAGTCTCGTTGAAGGGCTTATTCAACAACTACAGTGATCGTGAAGAGCTGGATGGGTTCCACGTCGGTCTCCCAGGCACGCTTGTACTCCAGGGTCAGGGTCGTGGTGCCGGTGGCTTCAGCTTTGAACGAGTTGGTGATGATCCCGCCCGCGCCGATTGCCGATGAATCGGCCTTGAAATCAGCTTCGCCGGATTGAGAAAGGATCGTTTCATCCAGGTTGGCTGCGTACCAGTTGTACCCGGTGGTGGGATTGCCCGCCAGGCTTACTTCAAAGGTGGCCCCGGCATTAACCGTGATGGTCTGTCCGTTCATCGAGTCATCCACATTCACGGCTTTGCTGCTACATCCCGCAAGCAGGGAAAGGCTGATCATCCCCGCCAGTGTGAGCAAGAAAATCTTATTCATCTTATGCCTCCCGAATTGGTTTCTTCCTGATAGACGTTAATCCCACCTGGATGGTTCCGCTTCATTTCAGCGCGAAAAGCGCCAGGACAAAGAACCACAGGATGGTCGAGAAGAAGACCGCCCATTCCAGAATGGTTTCTTTCCAGTACTTCGGACGCTCCACATCCTTCAATGGATCGAGTGAACTTTCAGGCGCGGACTCGTCCTCTTTTGGCTTGCGCAGCAGAAAAAGGAAACCCGCGTAACAGATGAACGCCAGCAGCCCTGCCAGGTTGGAGATCTTGGGGAAGACTGCCTCCCCTGCAGGCTGAATGAATACCGCGATGGAAACGAGCAGCACCATCACAAGCCCGGCGCGGAAGTATGTGACAGCCACGATGTAATGGGTCTTTAAGTTGTTCATGGGAAACACTCCCACCAGTGCGCAGGAGAGTGTGGCAATGATGCCCACCACCATACCGATCTTGGCCAGCAGCCCGCCGATGGTGAGGCACAGTCCAACGATGAACGGGACGAAGGCCAACCCGCCCAGGATCAGTCCAATATTGAAAACTGCCTCGGCGCGTGAAACGCCCACCTCTCCCAATTCGGAGATGAAGTGGTTGAAAATGGAATACCGCTCTCCGCGCCTGCCGCGGTAGACCAGACCGGTGCCGGTCATGCAGATGATGATCAACAGGCTGCCCGCGATGCCGAACCAGGGGTAATTGTCCATGACGAATGCTGCGATCGATTTCCAGTCCATGAGTCCTCTTTGTGATGTTTCATATTGCGGCGAAACGGCTGATTTGTTCAAAAAAGCGGCCGTCAGCCTGTGTATAATGTTATCAAAGTTTGACCGCAGGAGGTAGCCATGCTCTGGGTCAAAGTGATTTTGCTTTTTCTGCTCATCCCCGGCATTGCCGACGTGCTGGTGCCGTGGATCATCCTGACCAAATCAGGTACGCTGGCCATGCCTGTCATTGGCTGGCTGCAGGTGCTGGGCATCCTCATTGCCTGCGCGGGACTGGTCATCGTCATCTGGGTGTTCCAGGCCCTGGCGCGTTTTGGGCGCGGCACTCCGGCACCGTTCGATCCACCCCGTCAATTCGTGCGCCGCGGTCTCTTCCGCTGGGTACGCAATCCGTTGTATTTGGGGGCGGCAGTGCTTATTCCTCTCGGTGAAGCCGTGTTCTTTAAATCCTGGCAGCTACTGGTCTATACCGCTGTCCTTTTCACGATCCTGCATCTATATGTCGTTCTGGTGGAGGAAAAAGAACTGGAACGCCGCTTTGGCAGACCCTATCAAAAGTACCTGCGCACTGTGCCGCGCTGGATCCCGCGCCGGCCACGCGATTGAACACCGGAGATAAAATGTACAACCAATTGGCCTCTGATTATGACCGCTTCAACAACTGGGAAGGCCGCCTTGCGGTGGAGCTTCCTTTCATTCAAAAAACGCTGAGTTCCATCCAACCCTCAGGCGCGCAGCCTCTGCGCGTGCTGGATGCCGCCTGCGGTACAGGTATACACGCCCTGTCGCTGGCAAAACTGGGATACTCCGTCAGCGGGGCTGACCTGAGCGCTGAAATGATCGAGGTTGCCCATTCCAACGCAAAAACCGCCGGCAAGGACGTGCGCTTCGAAGCGGTCGGATTTGGCGATCTGACCTCTACTTTCGGAGAAGGCTCATTTGACGCGTTGCTCTGCCTGGGCAATTCTCTGCCCCACCTGCTCACCTCCGGAGAATTGAGGACTGCCCTTGAGGATTTCGCGCGTTGCCTGCGCCTGGGCGGGGTACTCCTCATCCAAAACCGCAATTTCGACGCCGTCATGGCCACCCGCCAGCGCTGGATGGAACCTCAGGCCTTCAGCGATGGCAGCCACGAGTGGGTCTTCATGCGCTTCTACGATTTCGAGAAGGATGGGAATATCCACTTCAACATGATCACGCTCAAGCGGCCGCTGGGTGCAGAGTGGCAATCAGCGACGACCAGCTCGCGCCTTGCCCCGCAATTGCTCAAGGACCTCAACCGCGCGCTCCTGGAGACCGGTTTCACCAACGTTTGGGCATACGGCAATATGACCGGTGAAACATTCGACGCCGGCGCCAGCAGCAACCTGGTGTTGACAGCCACGCGCGTCTGACCAGTGCTCTTGTGGAGTTGCTCGATTGCAGAATTGCGTATATATTGATGCAATCATTCATTTTTGAAATTTATGAGAGAGTATATGCAGATCATCCCCGTACAAACCCCCGCGGAACTGAAAGCATTCATCGAACTTCCCTACCAGTTGTATAAAGACGACCCGGTCTGGGTGGCGCCGCTGCGCAGCGAACAGGCTGCCCAATACGTGGCAGCAAAGAACCCCATGCTTGACCACTGCACTTACACCCTCTTCCTGGCCAAGGATGGCGAGCGCGTGGTGGGCCGTATTTCCGCCTTTCTCGACCATCTGGCGCTGGATCACTGGAAAGAACCTGTTGGCTTGTTTGGATCATTCGAATCAATAAACGATGAGAAGGTGGCCCTGGCCTTGTTGCAAGCTGCTGCCGACTGGCTGAAGTCCAGGGGCATGAAGGCCATGCGCGGTCCGTGGAGCTTTGCCTCACAGGAGTGGGGACTGGTGGTCGACGGCTTCACCCCTGACCCGGTCATCATGGGCCCCTACAACCCGCCGTATTACAACGATTTCCTGGTCAAGTTTGGACTCAAGAAAGCCAAGGATCTCAAGGTCTATATCATCGATGCCAGCGAAGGCTACCAGGTCCCCGAGCGCATCCTTACCCTCACCGAGATCATCAAGAAGCGCTACGGCGTCACCGTGCGCCCGGTGGATATGAAGAATCTAGAGGCCGATGTGGTGACCATCACCAATCTGGCCAACGAATCCATTTCAGATAATTGGGGCTTCTACCCGGTCACCAACGCTGAAGCGCGCGCCATGGCGCGTGACCTCAAGCAGGTCATCAACCCCAAGGGCGCGCTCATCGCCGAGGACGCCAGCGGCAAGCCCATCGGCTTTGCCCTGTCATTGCCCGACATCAACAAACTCATCAAGGGGTTGGATGGTAAACTGGGCATCCGCGGTATCTGGCGCATGCTCACCCAGCTTCCCAAACTGCACCAGTACCGCATGTGGGCGCTGGGCGTGATCCCTGAGTATCAGAGCCGCGCCATCGATACCCTGCTCTACAAAGCCACCTACGACGGCATCTACACCCCCGACATCCGCCTGGAGATCAATTACGTGCTCGAAGACAACGACCGTATGAACAACGCCCTTTACAAGTTGGGCGTGAAGGATCTGAGACGTTATCGGGTCTACGAAAAATCGCTCTAGAAATGATTACCGGTTTCTGCTCTTCGAAACCAGGAATTAGCATTAATGAATCAGCAGAGTCAATTCACGCGAATTTGGCGTCCCCGAGGGTTCTTTCCGAGCGGGATGAATTACCCTTACATCGCACAACTTAATTAGCAAGTAATCAAAAAGGCCTGACGATGCATCAGGCCTTTTTTAACTCAACAACTTTTAGTGCTCGCCCAGGGATTCCACCGAGCCGAAGCCGGTGAGGGTGGTGCTGACGGTGGGGCTGCCGTAGTATTTGACGTTGCCGCTGCCGGTGATGGTGATGTTGATGGTATCGGTCACCCAGGCGGTGGCATCGCCAAAGCCGCTGATGGTCAGCGCTGCGGTCTCGCTCTGCAGGTCATCGCCGTTGTAGTTGCCGGAACCGGTGAGGGAGATGGTCTGTTTGGGTGCAACGCCGCTGACGGTGGCATCACCGAAGCCGCTGATGGTGAGTTCAAGTTCATCCGCAGTCAGGTCAGGCAGTACGATGTCGCCGGAACCGGTAAGATTGATCTCGGTGGTCGGGGCAATCACCTTGGCCAGGTCAACGTTGCCAAAACCGGTCAGATCGAGGGCAAAGGCATCGCCAACTACTTCGTCGATTGTTATGTCACCGGATCCGGTGAGGCGGGCAGATATGTTCGCGCCAGCGAGGCTGTCAACGTCGATGTTGCCGAAACCGGACAGGGTCACAGAAGAGAGGTCCTTGACGGTCACTTCGTAGACAATGGTTTGGCTGGGGTTGATGTTGTAACCGGGTTTGGTGCCGATCTCCAGCGTGCCGTTCTCCACCTCGATGGTGATGTAGGGCAGCAGGTTATCGTCTGCCTTGATGGTGATGGACTCTGTGTCGCCGTGGCTGACCTTCACATCGCCAATGCTCTGTAAGGCCACACCGTCAAAACCGCTGACGGAACGCGTCTCGGTGGTAATACTCCCGGAACCCGTCACGGTCGCTGTATTGATGGTCACGCCGCTGTCGCTGATGGTGCATGCCGAGAGCAGCAGGGCAAAGATACCCAATAGTAAAAATGATTTCTTCATATGTCACACTCCTCAGATGATCTATGAAGGTATACGCAGAAAACTCCAGCGGGTTTCAAAAAGAACGCGGTGAAATCACCGCGTTCCAGGTTTCATTATGGAGCAGTTATTTTGCCGGCACGTAGAACGCGCCGCTGCGCACCTCGCGTGGACCCAGCGGGAGCACGTCGATCAATTCGTAATCCTGGCTGCCCAGACCCTCCTTCTCAGCGTATTCCACGGCCTTGTAGGGATCCTTGTAAGGACCATGCAGGTTGGCGAAGGGGTGCATGTCGCGCGTGACCACTTCCAAACAGTCAGGAATGTTCTCTTCGATCAGTGGCGTTTTTGCGGTCTCATCCAGCACCGCCTTGTCGATGGCGACGATGTCGTCGGAGCCAAAGATGCCGGCATCTGGCAGGATGGACATGCCGGTAAAGCCAAAGCAGTCGCAGATCGCGGTCATCTGGTTGGCCAACGCCAGGTTGGTCACCTTGCCGGGGGCGAACGTGGAGAACGCGATGGCCGTGCTGATGGCACAGGCTTCCTGGAAGGCAAAGAAGTTTTCCGGCACGATCTTGAGGCTTCCTGCCGGGGCCACCTGTATGCAGCGCATGCACTGATTGCAGTTGTCTTGATGGAAGTGCAGCTCTTCGGGGTCGTGGCGGTCAAAGACCAACGCGCCCAGCGGGCAGGAGTCGATGATCTTCTGCATGATGCTTTTGTCGGGGCAGTTCTCCTTGAACCAGTAGCGGTCATAATGGATAAGGTCGTGCATTTCCATGCGGGTATCCTGCGCGAGGCAGCCCAGCGCCACGTTCTTGATGCAGCCGCCGAAACCGCAGGAAGGATGTCCCTTCACGTGCGCGAAGTTGACCATGAAGGTGGCTTCCTCCACCAGACCGGCGATCTTCCACTGCTTGATGTTCTTGTAGGCGCGTTCGTGGGTGAAGTAGTAACCATCTTTGAGCCCTGCTGCGGGGTAGACCGGGCAACCCAGCACCTCGGTGGTATAGCCGCGCGCTTCGCAGCCTTCCACGTCCCAGTTCACATCGGCCACAAACGGCTTGCCGCCGCCATCTTTGATGGCCTGTACCACCTTGCGCACGAAGACCGGGTGCACGGTGGAATAGCCGATGGTATTGCCCACGTGCAGCTTGATGCAAACGAGTTCATCCTTCACACGGTCGCGCAGATGAAGCTGCTCGAGGATGAGGTCCAGTTTGGCTGGCAGTGTCTCTTTCGGGTCAAGATGAGCCTGCCGGGGGGATCCGAAATATACTTTTGATGGCATCATGCACCTTCCTTAATGGATAAACATTGACTAAATTATATCAGTATGACTTATCAGAAATGAAATTTGCTGTTCCTCTTGACATTTTTCGTCTGCGGCGTAAAATCGGGTAAGGTTAGAATACCTAAAATTCTAGAAAGGTTATCTTCAATGCAGTTGGAAGAAACGGCCAGCGCAAAAGACGTGCCTCCTCTTAGTACCAGAGGAGTTTTTGTGCTGCCTGCGTTCATCGCACAAAATAACACGCATCTGTTGAACAGGTGCAAGTTTGTGAGATCACTGGTTTGATCAGCGTCTTCTGAACCCTGATACACGGGTTTTGGCCGCCGGCTGGTGATTTCACCCGCCGGTTTTATTTTACCGGCTCCCATCCACTGCAAGATAGGAGAAGGAGGCTAAAATGCCGTTCATCAGTCACATCATTGGCAGGCCCGTCGTTGATTCTGAGGGCGAAAAACTTGGCCGCGTGGAAGAAGTCCTCGCCATCCAGGGGGGTGAATTCCCGCACCCGGTGCTGGTTGCACTGGTTGTCTCAGACAACAAACAACTTACACAGTATCCCTTCTCCGAGATCGCGGTGCTCTTTGCGCCGGTGATCCCCCTTTCACACACAAAAGCCAAATTACCCATCTATGAGCCAACCGGTCAGGAGGTCAAGCTCATCATGGATGTGCTCGACAAGCAGATCATCGACACCAACGGCATCCGTGTGGTGCGCGTGAATGACCTTGAGCTGGCCCGCGTCAATGGCGACTACTATGTCACCAACGTGGATATTGGCCCGCTGGGCCTTATGCGCCGCTTGGGTCTGGGCAAGGGACTGATCAGCTTTTTCGCCGCCTTCCAGAAAGACCCCCTCAAGAATTTCATCTCCTGGGACAATGTGGAGCTGCTCACCCACGACCAGTTCATGCGCCTCAAGGTACCCGCCGAGAAGCTGCACGAGCTACACCCTGCGGACATAGCCGAGATCATCAGCGACATGAGCCACACCGAAAGCGGCAAACTGCTGGAGAACCTCGACATTGAGCACCTGGCTGACGCCCTGGAGGAGATCGAACCTGACTTCCAGGCCTCGCTGGTGCAGGGTATGTCGGATGAAAAAGTGGCTGACGTGCTCGAAGAAATGTCTCCAGATGAAGCTGCTGACCTGCTGGCCGAACTGCCCCCCGAGCGCAGTGAAGACCTGCTCGAGCTCATGCAAGACGAGGAAGCTGAAGACGTTCGTATGCTGCTCTCGTATCCTGAAGATTCCGCCGGCGGCATGATGACCACCGACGTAGCCACCGTCAAGCCCGGCCTCACAGCCGCAAAGGCCATTGAGGCGCTGCGCAACTCGGGCACCGAGCCTGAGTCGTTGTTCTACGTCTACGTGGTGGACGAGCAAGAGCATCTGCTGGGCGTCTTCTCGCTCTCCGACCTCATCCTGGCCAAACCAGGCACTTCCATCGACACCTTCATGCACAAGAAGATCGTCACCGCCAATGTGCTCGAGAAGCAGGATATCCTGGCGCAGATGGTGGCCAAGTACAACCTGCTCACCCTGCCCGTTGTTGACAATGACAACCGTCTTCTCGGCATGGTCACCGCTGATGACGCGCTCGACAAGATCATCCCCACGGCCTGGAAGAAGCGCCTGCCAAGGTTCTTCTACTACGACCGCGCATAGTTGACGGAGGTATACAATGATGACACCGTCAACGCCAAAATTCCGCAGAAAGTGGACCTCCATTCCGGCGATCCGCAACGTACTGTTGTTCTTCTCCGTCTTCGGCCCGGCCACCATCACCGCCATGGCCGATAATGACGCCGGCGGCGTGGCCACCTATTCTGTGGCCGGCGCCACGCTGGGATATCCCATCCTCTTTATCCTGTTCATCATCACCATCCTGCTGGGCGTAACGCAGGAGATGGGTATGCGCCTCACCCTGGTCACTCGCCGCGGTCTGGCCGACCTGATCCGCGAGAAGTTCGGCGTGAAGGTGGCCATGGTCATCTTCGCGGCGCTGTGCGTGGCCAACCTGGGCACGCTCGTCACCGAACTGGCCGCGGTCAAGACCACCAGCGGTATGCTCAACCTGCCCGTCATCCCGGTCATCATCGCCATCGTGGTTTTCTCGTTCCTGATGGTCACCAAGGGCAACTACAAGATCACCCAGGTGGTGATGCTCATCACCAGCCTGTTCTACTTGACCTATATCGTCTCGGCTGTCAAAGCCAAACCCGATTGGGGTCTGGCCCTCTCGAACATCCTGTATCCGCACGGCGTGGACTTTACGCCTGCCTACTGGCGCAGCTATTTATTGATTGGCATGGGCGTGCTCGGCACCACCATCACCCCGTGGGGCCAGTTCTTTGTTAGCAGCTTCGCGTATGACAAGAAGATGGAAGCAGGCAAGATCATCTACTCGCAGATGGAGACCTACATCGGCGCGTTCCTCACCGACTTCTTCTCTTTCTTTATGATCGTGGCCACCGCCTCCACCCTGTTCGTGCACAACATCCCGCTCGTTTCGGGCGAGACAGCCGCTCTGGCCATCGAACCCTTTGCCGGTAAAATGGCCAGCACACTCTTCGCGCTGGGTATCCTCAACGCCGGCTTCATGGGGCTGATCGTGGTCTCGCTCTCCACGGCCTACGCCTTCGCTGAGTTCTTCGGCCTGCAGGGCAGCCTGGACTCCAACTACAAACAAAGCAAGTCCTTTTACATGCTGTTCATCATCCAGTTAGTGGCGGCCACATTGCTGGTTTTTATCCCGAGACTTTCTTTCTTCAAGTTGGCACTGGTCTCGCAGACCATCAACGCCATCGCGCTGCCGCTGGTCTTCTATTACCTCATCAAGCTCACCAACGATGAGAGTCTGATGGGCAAGTACAAGAACAATGGTTTCCAGAAGTGGTTTGTCATCATCGGCACAGTGGCGATCTTCATCGCCTCAGTGCTTACGCTGGTAGCCACCTTCCTCAAGGTCTAATATTGCAAAATGCAATATTAAGAGGATACTTATTTTTTTCTCGCTTTCTTTTAATGTACTTCAAGTAACATTAGCGTGAAGAAAATATCACGCATGGTATCTTCCTCCTTTATGGGTAACATGTTGGTGTTCTGTTTTACAGATCAAAACGAGCGGTTGGTGCACCGCTCGTTTTGATTTAATCTGGGATCTTCTAATTCTAGGGAATGCTATAACAAACGCTCGTGGTCCTGTTCCAAAGGCATTTGTCCTTATGAGATGAACAAGTTAAATATGTTGTGTACTGGTTGCACGGATCCGTCTTGGCCGGCAGCGGGGTGAAGGTGATGGTGGGGTGCGGCGTGGACGTGGCATACGGCGAGCAGATGGCTTCGAGGATGGGGGCGACATCGACCGTGATCAGGTACTCGGTCAGTTCCTCGGTGGTGATGGCCATGGGTCTGAAGGGCAGCGTGGCCTGGAAGGACGGGTTGGCGAGGTGCAGGTTGTAGCAGCCGATGTAGAGATGCTCAGAGGCGTCGGTTTCGGTGATGTACTCGGCCACGGGCACCTGGTAGTAGAACTGACCCGCGCCGGCGTCACTGATGACATCGCCAAAGACGACCGAGGTGATGACGTCGGTGCTGGCCATGCCGGACTCATAGAAGCTGAAGGAACCCGGGAAAATGCTGGGGGCTTCGTAGTAGGAATAGGCACGCACGAACTCGTGGCGGTTGATGGAATTGACCAGCGACTTGACCACTTCGATCGCGCCGGAGCGGTTATCGATGTAGTTATCGGCGCTGATATCGCTGAGGTTTTCCAGCGCGGGGTCGCCAGCGGGTGAGCCGGCCAGGCCGGCGCAGGCGGAGGTAATGATGCTGTCATCACTGGTGGAGGCGTCCACCGGGGTGATGATGGTGTTTGAGGTGATCTGCATAGGGGTGATGGGGGGCGCGCCGTAGTTGCCCGGCTGGGTGAGGCGCGTCACGAAACAAGCAGAATACTTGTTGGTGCCGCCGCCGCTCAGTGTGTCAGTGACGGCCGCGGGCACGGTGTAGTACATGCTGCCGGCCGCGCCGTCGGAGGAGACCGCGCCCAGTGTGACTGTCTCGCTGGCGATGAGCTCGGTGGCTGCGGTAAAGGCGTCGAGCGAGCCGATCACGGTCTCGGGGGCATCCCAGTAGGAGTAGGCGCGCACGAAGTGGTGGCTGTTGATGGCGTTGACGTACGAGAGCACCAACGCCGCGGGGGTGCTGCGGTCGTCCAGGTAGGCGGCGGAGGAGTAGTCGGTCAAGTCACCCGGGGCAAGGGTTGGCGGAATGGGCGTGATGGGCACCAGCGTGGGCACTTTGGTGGGGAATTTGCAGGAGGCCAGTAGAATGGCCAGCAACAGGAATGTGATGAGCGATCTGATGTTTTTCATTTTTTCTTACCCTCCCATAACAAGCGTTGCTATTGATATCTAATTATATTCTTTTTCCCTCAGAATTTTTATGTGAATTTTACGCCGGGGGAACCCAACCACGAACGGCACGAAAGACACAAAATAGAAATCAATATAGAAATCAATTGTAGGGGCGCAGCGGGCCGCGAATTTTGCGTCCCTGAGCGGAGCGAATGGGATGCGCCCACGGGCGGATTTGGAACCCGCCCCTACAAATCCTTTTCGTGGGTTTCGTGCATTTCGTGGTTAAGGTTAATGGGTTTTCTTAATCAAGGGTTCCCTCTACGCTCTCCGCGTGAGGCAGGGCGGGTTTGGAACCCGCCCCTACGGCGTTTTCTGGGTTTCGTTGACACCCTGCCCCACCTGCGGTATCCTTGGGGTGCGCCCGGACGGGACCGGCGCGGCAGAGCCTTGCGAACCCCGCCAGGTCCGAGAGGAAGCAGCGGTAAGTGGGTCACTCTGGGCGCCGCCGGCAAACCTGTCCGGGTGCACTTTCCTTAAAGAGAGCGATACATGAGCGATACCCCTCCAGTTTGCAACTACGAAGGCTCCGACTACCAGATCTCCTTCTGGGAGGAGGGCGGGCGCGCCTATGAAGACGCCTGCGAGGCCATCGCGCTGAGGCGGCTGCTGCGCCCGCACGGACGCCACATGCTGGAACTGGGCGCGGGCGCCGGACGCAACTCCCTGCGCTACACCGGCTACGACCAGATCACACTGGTGGACTACTCGCGCACGCAGTTGCTGCAGGCACGGGCGCGCCTGGGCGATTCGCCGCGCTTCCGCTACGTGGCCGCCGACGTGTACCGCCTGCCCTTCATTAACAACGCCTTCGATGGCGCTACCATGATCCGCACGCTGCACCATATGGCCGACGCGCCGCGCGCGCTCAACGAGATCCGCCGCGTGCTGGAGCTGGACGCCTGCTTTATATTGGAATATGCCAACAAGCGCAACCTCAAGAGCATGCTGCGCTGGCTGCTGCGCCAGCAGGACTGGTCGCCTTTCACTGCCGAGCCGGTGGAGTTTGCCGCGCTCAACTTTGATTTCCATCCCCGCGCCGTGCGCGCCTGGCTGCGCACTGCCGGGTTTAAGGTAGAAAAAACCCTCACCGTCAGCCACTTCAGGGTGGGCTGGCTTAAGCAACACCTGCCGTTTAAAATCTTAGCCGCGATCGATAGCGCCCTGCAATGGACGGGCGCGCTGGTGCAGGCTACACCGAGCGTGTTCGTATGCACGCGCGCCATCAGCGGCGGCCTGCAGGCTCCGGCAGAAGGGCTGTTCGCCTGCCCTGTCTGCGGAGCGGCGTTGAAGAACACCCCTCCAAAGATCACCTGCCCCAATTGCGGGCGCAGCTACCCCCTGGCCGACGGCATCTACGATTTCCGCGTGGACGCCCCCAGGAACGCCGACTGAACCTATGAGCAACGCCCTCCTCGACGATCTCAACCCCCAGCAGCGTCAGGCCGTCACCGCGGGTGACGGTCAGATCCTGGTGCTAGCCGGGCCGGGATCGGGAAAGACGCGTGTGCTTACGCACCGCCTGGCCTGGCTGATCGAGCACGAGGGCATCCCAGCTTACGACATCATCGCGGTCACTTTCACAAACAAGGCCGCCAGAGAGATGGAAAGCCGCGTGGTCAACCTGGTACAGCGCAGCCTGGAGGGCATCTGGCTGGGCACCTTCCACGCCATGTGCGCGCGCCTGCTGCGGCGCGAGTCCAATCTACTGCCATTCAAATCCAACTTTGTCATTTTCGATGAGAACGATCAGCAGTCGCTGGTCAAGAAGGCCATGCGAGAGTTCAAGATCGATGAGAAGGCGCACCGCCCGGCCTCGGTGCTGGCCTCCATCTCGAGCGCCAAGAACGACCTGCTCCTGCCCAAAGAGATGCCGGCGCGCTCGTACCGCGAAGAAGTGGTCAGCCGCGTCTACACCCGCTACCAGGAGCTGCTGCAGATCAACAACGCGGTGGATTTCGACGACCTGCTCTTCTACGCCGCGCGCATGCTGCAGGAGAACCCGGCCGTGCGCGAGAAATACGCCCATCGCTTCCGTCACGTGCTGGTGGACGAGTTCCAGGACACCAACCTGGCACAGTATGAGTTGCTCAAGCACCTGTGCTCGGCGCACAAGAACATTTTCGTTGTGGGGGATGAAGACCAGTCCATCTACCGCTGGCGCGGCGCCGATTACCGCAACGTGCTGCGCTTTGAAAAGGATTTCCCCGGCTGCGAGAAGATCCTGCTCGAGCAGAACTACCGCTCCACGCAGAGCATCGTCGATGCTGCCAGAGGGGTCATCGACGTGAACCGCAATCGCACGCCCAAACACCTCTTCTCGGAGCGCGGCGCGGGCAACAAGATCGTCAAGTTCACGGCCGTGGATGACCACGCCGAATCTGCCTTCGTGGTGGACACCATCGCCCAGTACCTGGGCGCGAAGAAGGCCAAGGCCAGCGACTTTGCCGTGATGTACCGCACCAACGCGCAGTCGCGCCTCATCGAAGAGGCATTCATGCACGCCGGGCTGCCTTACCGCCTGGTGGGGGCCACGCGTTTCTACGGACGCCGCGAGGTGAAGGACATGATCGCCTTCCTGCGCCTGGTGGAGAACCCCGCCGACGAGGTGAGCCTGCTGCGTGTCATTGGCGTACCCCCGCGCGGTATCGGCGACAAGACGCTGATGGCACTGCAGGGGGCGGCTTTCCAGGCTGGCATCAGCGCGGGCGAGGTGCTGCTTGACCTGGGCAGTAAGGGTGAAGCATCACCCTTCTGGGCGCAGGTGGGGCGCTCCGCAGCGCTGCTGGCCGATTTTGGCACGTTGCTGGGGGAGTGGAACGCCGCCAAGTCACAACTATCCATCGTCGCCCTGTTCGACCGCATCATCAGCGATATCGGCTACGAGAGCTACATCAACGACCAGTCCGAAGAAGGCAACGACCGCTGGGACAACGTGCAGGAGCTGCGCCGCCTGGCCTATGACTTCCAAGAGCGCGGTCTGACGGAATTCTTGCAGAACCTGGCGCTGGTCTCAGATCAGGATACCCTGCCCGAGACTTCGGAGCAGGAGAAGATCGGCTGGGTGACGCTGCTCACCCTGCACGCTGCCAAGGGACTGGAGTTCAAACAGGTGTTCATCATCGGGCTGGACGAGGGCATTCTGCCGCACAGCCGCAGCCGCGACGACCCCGAGGAGATGGCCGAGGAGCGCCGTCTTTTCTACGTGGGCATCACCCGCGCCAAAGACCAGCTTTACCTGGTGCGCGCCGAGCGGCGCAGCACCTTTGGTGATTACGATTACGGCGAACCTTCACGCTTTCTGGACGACGTGGACGACAACCTTGTCATCCACCAGGGTCAGCGCAGTCACTCGCGGCGTTCGAGTTACCAAAGCGACTTCAGTTGGAACCGCGTGCCCGCTTCGGGGCGCCGCGCGGCGCTCAAGCCTACCATCCCCAGCGAGACCAGGTACAAAGCCGGCATGCGCGTGCGCAACGCTGCCTGGGGCGACGGCGTGATCCTTGAGTCGCGTATCGAGAACGACGGGGAAGAGACGGTCGACGTCCACTTTGCCAGCGTGGGCTTCAAGCGCCTCATCGCGTCGCTGGCGCAACTTGAGGTCATACAATAGATTTCACCCTGTTTTCTCCACGAATTACACGAATTCGTGAAGATTTACTAGAAATTAGGCGAATTCCTTAGGTTTTTCTTAAAATTAGTTGTAATTGGTGTAATTCGTGGATTACGCTTTCTGGTATGATTTGACCGTTATGGAAGCACTCTACGCCATCATTCCCATTATCCTGGTCCTCGTCACAATGACCGTCTTCCGCAAGGGCAGCGCCCTTGCGGGGTTCGTGGGCTGGCTCTCCGGGCTGGCCGTGGCAGTGTTTTTCTTTGGCCTCAATTGGCAGGTGCTATGGATCTCACAGGGCAAGGGGCTGTTGCTCACGCTCAACGTGCTGTTCATTCTTTGGCCGGCACTTCTGCTCTACACCCTGGTGGACCAGGTGGGCGGCATCCGAGCCATTGCCAGCGCGTTGCAGGAACTCATCACCGATAAAGGCTGGCTGGCCATCATCCAGGCCTGGATGCTGACCGCGATGATCGAGTCGCTGGCGGGGTTTGGTATGCCCATTGCCATCGTGGCTCCCATGATGATGACGCTCGGCGTTCCGCCCATACTGGCTGTGGCCTCCTCAGCCGTGGGCCACACCTGGACGGTGAGCCTGGGCGGCATGGCCATGCCCTTCCGCATCCTCGCCGATATCACCGGCATCCCCGCGGCGGAGCTCTTCCCCATGAGCGCATTGCTGCTGGGCGTCACCGCTGTGCTCAGCGGTCTGGCTGTGATGTTCTTGTTGCGCGAACGGCACTACTGGTGGCGGGTGCTGCTATTGGGGGTCGCGGTGGCTGGAGTGCAGTTCCTGGCCGGATCATTTGGATTGCTAACCATCTGTGCCTTCCTGGCATCGCTCGCAGGCATCGTCCTGGGTGTGGTGCTGTGCCCGCGCCCAAAAAACTGGAAACCCTCGCGCACCCGCTCCGCGGCATTGACCGCAGGGCTGTTCGCTTACGGCTTCCTCATTTTCATCATCATCCTTGTATCAGTGATCAAACCGCTGAACGAGTTCCTCAAGCAATTTAGCTGGACGCTTCAGTTCCCTGAATCTGTCAGCAGTAACGGCGTGATCATGGCGGCAGGACCGGGTTACGTGCTGCGCTACCTCACTCATTCGGGCGCGATGCTGCTGACCAGTATTCTGGTCTCGCTGCTGGTCTTCCGCTTCATGCCAGGATTGGAACACCCAAAGCTGGGTCAGGCACTCAAGACCACCCTGCGCGGCGCCTTACCTGCCAGCCTGGGAACACTGTTCATGATCGGCCTTTCCACCATTATGGAACACACGGGCATGACGGTGGCACTGGCTCGCGGGCTGAGCAACCTGGTGGGCGGGGTGTATCCGGTGTTCACACCGGCGGTGGGTATGGTGGGCGCCTTTGCCACCGGCAGCAATACCAACTCGAACGTGTTGTTCGGCCTGCTGCAAAAAGAAGTGGCACAGTTGATCAACGCCAGCCCCATCATTCTGCTTGCAGCGCAGACCGCGGGTGGCGCGATGGGAAGCATGATCGCCCCCGCCAAGCTGGCTGTGGGTACGAGCACCACTGCCATGAAGGGTCGCGAGGGCGAGGTGCTGCGCTACACCCTGCCCATCGGCATTGCTATGGTTTTGGTCGTTGGCGTGGTAGCCTGGCTGATAGGAAAATAAAAAGGCGCAGCATTCCGCCGCGACTGAGAAGCAAAACCCGACAACTTACAACAACTGGGTGATATCCTGTAACGATCCAGGATCGATGTCTTCGATCTTGCCGGCGTCTCCGGCTTCAGCCACGCGCGGGTCGATGGGCATCTGGACGATGATCTTTGCCTTAACAGCCTCGGCCAGTTCAGCCACATGACTTTCACCAAAGATGTAATGGGCCTTGCCGGTATCCGGGCATGGGAAGAAACTCATGTTCTCCACCACGGCCAGGACGGGGATGTTCAACTGCTTGAGCATGGCGTCAGCCTTACGCACCACCATGCCGGCCAACTGCTGCGGGGTGGAGACGAGCACCACACCATTAACGGGCAGTGATTGCATCACTGTGAGTGCCGCATCGGAGGTGCCGGGCGGCAGGTCGACGAGCAGCACATCGAGCGTGCCCCAGAGCACGTCGCGCCAGAATTGCTGGATGATGCCCGCGATCATGGGTCCGCGCCAGATGACGGCGGCGTTCTCGTTGGGTACCATGAGGTTGGTGGAGACCACTTTGATTCCAGAGCAGGTAACGGCGGGTAGAATGCCCTGCTCGGAACCTTTGAGCCCGCCAGGCGGCAGGCCGAACAGGCGTGGAATGCTGGGACCGGTGATATCGGCGTCGAGGATGCCCACTTTCTTGCCTGCGGCTACCAGACCATTGGCCAGAAGCGCCGTGACAGAGGATTTACCCACTCCGCCTTTTCCGCTGAGCACGGCAATGACCTTGCCGATATGGTTGAACTCATTAAGCTTGGGAAGCTGCGGCTGAAGGGAGCCCAGAACCTTTTTGCGTTCTTCATCGTTCATGGCCGCAAAGGTGATCTGAACGTCCGTGACGCCTTCCACGGCCATCAGCGCCAGACGGGCATCGCGCTCCATTTGTGTTTTCATCGGGCAGCCGGGAATGGTCAGCGTGAGTGTGAAGGACACTTCACCTTTGGGTGTGATGATCAGGTCTCTGACCATGCCCAGTTCAACGATGTTACGGCCCAGTTCAGGGTCCATTACTTTTTCCAGTACTTTGAGTAACTGTTCTTTGGTTAACATGGGGATATTGTAATCGAAAACCTCACCAAAATGATCTTACTTGGCTAAATGTTGAGGTTTGACATAATTCCCGACTATAATTGACGCATGACCATCGTTTTTCTGGGTTTCATGCTGGCAACTGTGTTGGCCCTGTTCATCATCACCCGCGTTGGCGTGGAAAGGATCGCCCACCGCCATTACTTGCAGCGCGTCGATTTCTTCAAAGAGCATCCAGTCAACGAGGAAGATATCGTCATGGTCGGTGACAGCCTGACCGCCGGCGCGAACTGGGATGAGATCTTCAACGATATACCGATTAAGAACCGCGGCATCAACGCGGACCTGACCACTGGCTTGCTGGCACGCCTGGATGAGATCACGCAGGGAAAACCGGTTGCGATGTTCATCCTCATCGGCACGAATGACCTGCCCTGGTACGAATACCGGCCACTTGAGATGATCATTGATACCTACCGGGAGATCCTGCGCAAAATAAAGAAGGACTCTCCCGATAGTAAGGTTTTTGTGCAATCTCTTTTACCGCGTGGAAAGAGTTACGCCAAGAACGTAATCAAACTCAACACGCGGTTGAAGGAACTTGCAGCGGCTGAGAACGTAACGTTTATTGACCTGTATCCGCATTTTGTGGAAAAAAGCGGTGAACTGCGGGCGGATCTGAACAACGACCACCTGCATCTACTTGGAAAAGGCTACAGGATCTGGCAGGGCATCCTGGCGCCTTACATATACAGCCTGAAAAAGCAGTAAAAGCCCATTACCTCTCTTGCAAAAGTGAAAACTCAAGGGCATACCCTCAACGCAGGATGAGGGTTTATCATGCTGTATCGTCATGGTCTCAATGTGTCTTTAGGTGCAAGAAAATAGTACCTTTGGCAGGGTAGAAATATGCCCTGCGGATAATGCGCTGAAAACCTCTTAACGGTATCCTTGCACGAGTTCGAGCAAATGACCTTAGAGTTAGGAAATGAAAGAAATGACAATTATTGCTGAAAAAGCACTTTACGGAGTTTCTGTTCCTGTAGTCAGCACCTACGCCAACACAATGTTGAAACTGGACGTGGTGAAGCACACCGAGTTCCCGCGTGGCGCCAAGATCGTGGCTGCCAACCATCCCTCCACCACCGATCCTTTCTTTGTAGCCGCAATGGTTCGCCAACAAGCGTTCATTATGATCAACGATGTACTCTTCCAGGTGACCATCCTGGGGTCCTACCTGCGCAAATCAGGTCACATTTCTGTGAAACCCGGGCACGGTCAGGAAGCCATCGATGCCGCCCTGGCCCACCTGAAAAAAGGGCATACAATTATGATTTTTCCTGAGGGGCTTATCAGCCCAGGGGACGGCGGCTTCCACCAGGCACGCACAGGTATCGCTCGTTTGGCTCTGGAAAGCGGAGCTCCCATCGTGCCGGTTGGCATTGGCCTGCTACGCGAGCGTATTAAACACATCAAGTCCGTGGTCAGCGGAGTGGAAGAGATCGGTCACTGGTACACCAGCGGCCCCTACGCCATGACCGTTGGACACCCGGTGACATTTGTTGGCGACCCGGATGACCGCGAATTGACCCGCAGTGTTGCCGACAGGGTGATGCGCCGCATCATCGAGTTGGCCACCGAAAGCGAGCTGCGAATCAACCGCAGCATGGGAATGGCCTCCGGGCTGTTCGATCTTATCTAAATTGATTCGAAAATACAAAAAGATACCCCGCGGGGTATCTTTTTTTGTCCAGGGATATAATTAGGTAGACAGTAGCAGCATGCAAACACCAAATTGGTGATAAATCATCTCTCCAAGGAGAAACTCATGGACACTCAAAAATTACTCAAGGGTCCCGGCAAGTTGTTGAACCCTGACGGCACACTCACGCAGGCCGGCTGGGCGCCTTTCCCGGTGCTGGAAGCAAACCTGGAAGACAGCCATTTTTATCCCACCCGGTTCTGGCAGAAGATGCGCATCAAGATCTGGGATTACTATGCCGTTACCACCGCCGACCATTTCTTCTCGTTCACCATCAGTGATGTGGGATACCTGGGCATGGTATTCGCCTACGTCATCGACTTCAAGACAGGCAAGTATCACGAGCAGACTCTCACATTACCCCTGGGCGGCGGGGTGAAGCTGGCGCGCAGCCCGCAAAGCGGGAAGACCACCTACTCCAAGGGTGATCTGAGCATGGAATTCGAAGCCCTGCCTGGCAGCCGCAAGGTTTCAGTGCGCTGGCCCGGGTTCGGCGGCTCCGCGCTGAACGCTGAGTTCACCCTGGCTCAGCCCAAGGACCACGAATCGATGACCATTGTCATCCCCATCCGCGGTAAACGTTTCTATTACAACCACAAGTTGAACAACCTGCCGGTGAGCGGCTGGGCTGAGTACGAAGGAAAGCGTTATGAACTCACACCAGTGACCGCGTTGGGCAACCTGGACTGGGGCCGCGGGGTTTGGGAATATGACTCGCACTGGGTCTGGTCGAGCGCGTCAGGATTTTTACCCAACAAGAAACGCATCGGCCTCAACCTGGGTTACGGCTTCGGTGATACCTCCGCCGCCACTGAAAATGCCATTATCCTTGACGGCAAAGTGCACAAGCTTGGAAAGATCGACTACACCTTCGACCCCAAGGATTACAACAAACCCTGGCACATGGTGAGCCCGGACGGAAGGCTCGATCTGGTCTTTACGCCATTTTTTGAACGTGTTGCTGCAACTAATGCCGTGATACTGCAAAGCGAAGTACATCAGATGTTCGGCAAGTATAACGGCTGGGTTGTGATCGATGACAAAAAAAAGATAGAGGTCAAAGACCTGATCGGATGGTCTGAAGAACACTACGCCAAATGGTAGATCATTGGTAGAAATAAAAAAACCCGGTTTCCACTGAAACCGGGTTTTTTGAAAGATGAAGGGAAACTACACCCAACCGCGCAACTGCATGGCTTTGACCACGCGGTCGATGGCTACCATGTAAGCTGCATCACGCGTGTAAACCTTGCGGTCGAGGCTCATATCCAGAACGCCCTTGAAGGCGATGGTCATCTTGGTGTCGAGTTTTTCGATGACTTCTTCGCGGGTCCAGTAGAAGTTCATGTCGTTCTGGACGCTTTCGAAGTAAGAAACGGTCACGCCGCCAGAATTGCACAGGAAATCGGGGATGACGAAGATGTTCTTGGACTTGAAGTATTCGTCAGCTTCTGGAGTGCTGGGGCCGTTGGCGCCTTCGGCCACGATCTTGACCTTGGGGTTGATGAGCTTGACGGTCTCAGCGTTGACCTGACCCTCGAGGGCGGCCGGGATAAGTACGTCCACTTCCTTGCTGATCCAGGCGCCGCCATCTTCGATGGAGTAGCCGGCAGCCTTGGCCTTGGCTTTGTCAATGGTGCCGTACTGGTCGGTGATGCTCATCAGGAAATGCGGATCGATGCCGTCGTTCTTGGAGACGGTGTAGGAAACCTTGTCTTCGCGATCGTAGTAAGAAACGCAAATGACCTTGCCCTTGAGGTGTTCGATAAAACCGATGGCTGCATACTGTGCCACATTGCCGAAGCCCTGGATGGCCGCGGTGCATTTGGCGGGATCCAATTTGAGATACTTCATGGCTTCGCGGGTATTGTAAATGACGCCAAAACCAGTGGCTTCGGTGCGGCCGAGTGAACCGCCGCCGCCCAGGGGTTTGCCGGTGATGGTACCGGGGGTGTATTGGCCGGTGAGTTTGGAGTATTCGTCCATCATCCAGCCCATCATCTGCGGGGTGGTGCCTACATCCGGAGCGGGGACGTCCTGGCGTGGACCGATATTTCTCCACATCTGCTGCACCCAGCCGCGAACCAGGCGTTCTTTCTCGCCAACAGACAAGGTGGCGGGATCGACAACAACACCGCCTTTGCCGCCGCCCAGGGGCAGATCAGCCACAGCGCATTTCCAGGTCATCCAGGTGCCCAGGGCACGCACAGTGTCGATGGTTTCAGCAGGGTGGAAGCGGATGCCGCCCTTGCTGGGGCCGCGGGCATCATTGTGTTGAACGCGGAAGCCCTGGAATACACGCAGAGTACCATCATCCATGCGCACAGGGATGCGGAAGTGGAACTCGCGCAGAGGCCAGCGCAGCATTTCTCTGACCTGCGGATCGAGTTCAAGCAACTCGGCCACATGATCGAATTGGCGCTGCGCCATTTCAAATGCATTGATATTTGCCATTCAAATCACTCCTTGCCTTTTAGGATAAAAATGTTTCCAAAGTTTATGAAGAGGTGGTTAAATAAAACACGGGCATCTCGGTCCCGTGCCCGCCAACGTGCTTTGAGAATACTGATCCTCTCGTCACACTTGCCTCTTCCCAATCTTTTGCCTTTTAAGATTATCCGATAAATATTATAAAGTCAAGAGAAATATGTCATATGATGATCAATTTCCGTCATTTTTTGTTTTATTAATATGATTAATCGGTTTATATAAGATGCTCCTTCTAATGATTGGTCGACATCATCTCTGTTTCAAACTGGCGATCTTTTCTTGAACCACGTTGATCAAATACGAAAGCTCGAACGGTTTGGGAATGAACGTGGTACCTGTGAGCTTGATGAAATTTGAGTATTCGGGCTTAACTGAGTCGCCCGAAGTGAAGACGATCATTTTGCCCAGTCGGGCATCAATACGAGTGGCAGCCTGGTAGAACTCAAAGCCATTCATACCTGACATCCGGATATCGCAGATGATGAGGGCGTAGGTGTTATTCTTGAGGCATTCCAAACCTTCAGCGCCACTGCCCACGCCGTCCACTATAAACCCTTTGCGCATCAAGGCGCGCTGCATCACCTCAAGGACAGATTCTTCGTCTTCGATGATCAATAAGTGCTCGTTGGCTGCTGCTTTTGTTTTCAGGTAGTTTTCATAGTTACTGGTAGTCTTGTCGGGCTCGACGATGGGCAATTCAACCAGGATCCTGGCCCCGCCCTCATTCAGGTTTTCAGCCCAGATGTGACCCTTGTGTTCTGTGATGATACCGTGGCAAACCGACAAGCCCAGACCCGTGCCTTCACTGGCGTTCTTGGTGGTGAAGAAAGGATCGAATATTCTGGGTAACACCGCCGGGGGTATACCCGGACCGGTGTCGCTGAAAATGATACGGATAACATTTGCTTCTTTTGAACTCGCGCCAAAGAAGATCGAAGGTCCAACTTCAGTAGTAAGAGTGATCTCGCCGGTTTTTTTGTGCTTCTTTATCGCCTGGACCGAGTTATTGATAATATTGATGAAAACCTGCTTCAACTGATTGGGATCAGCCACAGTTACCGGCAGATCATTGGCAAATTCGAAGCGCCAGTTGATGTTATTCTTGACCAATTCCCATGAGATCAGATCAGTGGTGCTTTTCAATAAGGGGTTGATTTCCACAGGTTGTCTTTCAGGGGCATGCTGGCGCGAGAAATCGAGCAGACTCTTGACGATCTTGGCAGCTCTTTGAGATTCAGAGACGATCTTGCCCAGGTCATAGATATCCTGCTCATTAACCGATTGCTGCAGCAACAGTTCCGCTGAAAGGGTGATCGTGGTCAGGGGGTTGTTGAGCTCATGAGCTACACCGGCGATCAACTCGCCAATAGCAGCCAGCTTTTCGCTCTGCACGAGCTGGATCTTAGTGGCGCGTAATGTTTCAAGGTGAGCCTGCATGCTGTCAAAAACGGATTGGCGGTAGACCGCATTGGCGACTGTTTCAGAGACAGCATTGAGCAGGCTGATGCGTTTCTCATTGAAACTGGTGGAGCTTCCCACACAAAACGCCCCCAGGGTTTGCAGGTTGGCCTTGAGGGGAAATCCAAGCACGTGACGAAGAGGATCTTCTGCCTGTGTTATCGGAACAGGTTTTTGGCTCTCGAACTCTTCATCCAGGATCACCTTTCCGGTTTTCATCACCTTCTCTACTATGGGAGTTAATCTCAATGCCAATTCTTCTTTTGATATGTTCCCCCACTCCCCTCCTCCTTCTATCAGATCGGGTGCTTTTCCTGGATCGGTGAAGATGACCATCCCGGCACTTTCGGCGAGACGCATAGTGATGATGCGCTCGATAACTTTTCCGGGTATTTCAGTAAGCGATTGGGCTTTACGCAGAGCGGTCGAGACAATCGAGAGGGTATTCATCTCCTCGATATGCTGAACATTATCCAGATATGCCTGGATGTTACTCAGCGTGAGCGTAATCTGAGCAGCGGCTTGCTGGAACATATCAATTTCTTGATCTTTGAACGTATGAGGGGTTACGTACCCTACCATGATCGAACCAATTCGCAGTTTATCAGTTTTTAACGGGACAACGATCATTGATTGGACAGGCATGAATTTGGTAATAATGTGGTCTTTAAATTGCGAATCAGAAATATTTTCCAGAACCAGTCTCTTCCCAGTTCGTAAGACTCGCTCAGTCATTGATCCAGACATGGGAAGTTCACCCATTTTCAAGAACTCTTCAGCATTATTACCTGAAACCCCCATTGGTGTTATGACTTTTCGATCCTCATTCCACATTCCAAATCCGCAAAAGTCAGCACTGGTCAACTCGCGGAAATCAGACGCCATTTTGTTAAGTACATTTTCATAATCCGCTGCCTCAAATGCGTATTGGGTAAATTTATTGAGAAGTGAAATGTATTGTTCGCGCCGTGCGCGTTCTTCCTGACTGTGTTTATGGTCCAAGAAGTTCGCCAGCACATCGCCGATCAGCCTGAGGTTGCGTGCGTCTTCATCGTGCCATTCAACGAATCGATCTCGGGACCAGAGGGCGATCACTCCCGGGACAATATGTCTTTTCACCGAAAGCGGCTCGATAAGCATTGATTTCAAGCCAGCGGAAAGAAACACCTCATAATCTGGTTTTCCCGTCAGGAGTTTACTTTCATCAACAACATTAACTTTGATCTCTTTTCCGGTTTGGATACGTCTCTTGGCCCAGGGAAATAACCTCAAAGGAAGGGTATTTTTGTCACCAGCAGTGACCAATCCCCCAGCTTCGGTCCACTTATAGAAATAGCTCCATTCATCTGTCTTCTCTTCAAACAGACCAATAAATGACTCATCAACATTGTAGAACCGTGCAATCGCTTCAAGACCTTTCTGGATGAATTGTTCCACGTCATCCAGGTCTGAGAGGATGTAATCGGATAAGAGGCGGGTAAATAATGCATCAAAATTTTGTACTTGTTGAGAAGCTGTCTCGTCACCCGGTTGTGATTTCATCTCGTGTCTCCAACTTATCGATCATTGTTAAATTGTTAAGCAGAGCGGGTGAAACTGATCACTTTCATTTCGTGGAATTCCTGTCATTTTCTACAGTATCTTTGTTCAGGATGCGGTTGATTTCAAGGAATAACGGTGCGTCGATATCAATCATTTTGGAGGAGGTGTCATACTCGGTCATTTTAATGCTTGTTGTGTTGACTAAAACCTCGATTACTTTTTTTATGCAGGCCGTGTCGCGTTGACTCTTCTTGAGAATCTCCAACTGTCGCTTTTGCGGATCCTTGTTCTGTAGTGATTCATGCAACAGGATAAGGTCACCGTCAAGTGCAGTGAGGTAGTTATTCAAGTAGTGAGAAAGAGTGGTCTGGGTAATGCGCACAGCCTCGTCCAACAGCAGCTTATGGTTATCCTTTTCCCTTTGCCGGACATCTTCTGAGGTTGCGAGTACGCGGGAAATAACACCCCTGGCTTCATTCTCCTTCACTGGTAGTTTGATGAAGTCGCTGATACCGGTTCTGAACCCGGTGATAATGTTATCCATGCTTCCATCACAAACCAGTATGATGGGAATGGATGGCTTTGACTGATGAATGATCAAAATTGTAGAAAATAACGACGGGGAAAGAGTAATACCGCCGATCAAGATTAAATCCGGGTTTTCCACCAGAGCCAGTTCAAGCCCATGCTTTTCGTTGGATGCTGAGCGTGCCTCAAGCCCCATTGGCTTAATGATCATTTTCTCAAGGCATGAATTGATTTTCGGATCACTGATCATAACCAGGATCATGGGTCTCTCCGTGAATTCCGGGGATTTCATTGTGGCAGGTTAATTGTACAGGTTTTTCTGCCGGAGTGTTTTCTTGGGATCAATTATCAAAAACCATTGTGCCCTGACGTTCACTCCAGTGCAAACCCCGAATCTTCTCCAGGTTTTCCAAACGCCGTTCCAGATCCTGCGGGGTTAATAGCAGTTCGCTTGCGGCGTTCCATTTCCACTCATAGACAGATGGAAGTCCCGCCCATTCGCCCAGGTCGATCTTCTGCATTAATTTGCGGTCGGTATCATCGATGCCATATTCGTCACGCTTGGTTCGGCTGAAAAGTAATTCCTCAATTTCCTGCCAATCGTATCCAGCACAGCGCAGCAGGGATATGGGGGTTTCGGCGAGATATTCAAGAACATCAAGAGAGGGGTTATCTTTGAAACTATCAAACGTGGGAGCCAGCAGGTCAAGCAATTCATGACAACCCTGGCGCAGTTCCTCGATGACGTTATCGGTAATTCCCGAGGTATCGCTGGTAGCCAGGTTGCCGTCATTGTTGCTGAGCATGCCGAGCAGTTCGATCTTGCGCCGCCAGGGATTCACCTTGCCCACGTGAATTACGCCATACTGACTGAGATCGATGGCCTTCATGGTCAAGGCCATCAGAAGAAATATTTTGGCTGTTATCGAAGTAGCCGAGAGATCGGCATCAGGGAAGCGAAACTCAAGATGGAACGGTAGGATCTGACCGGTCTCGGTGAACTCGATGTGTTGCAGGTTGAAGAAGTTTTGGTGCTCGGGAACCACTGTACTCTTGTGCAGTTCATTCTTGATCTGCTGCATGGTCATGTGGATGGGGGAATACCTGACCATCTCGGTATGGCTGGTATGGTTGCGGCGCCGGCACAATCCATCACGCGATTCTCCACCGCTGGTAATGAAGCGCAGTTCAGGAGAATATCGGCGCACCAGGTTCCACAGGTTTGCCAGGATGATCTCTGGAACAGGTTCAGCCAGGGTGGGGGTGAGCAGGTGAAAATGCAGCCCGCAGGTGGACCTGGCCCGGGATCCCAGACCGATCAATGATTCGGTGATGGCTGCATATTGCTGCTGTAATGCCTTAAAGTGCGGTTGACGGCCAATGACGCGTATCTCAACTCCGCAATGCTCAGGGGTCACATCGAGCACGCCTTTGGCGCCCAGAGTATCAAAAGTGCCAGAAGGTTCCAGCGCGGAGACGATCTTCTGCTCAAACTCTTCGCGCGTGGAACCTTTTGGCGGAGCTACTTCAACCTCAGTACCCATCTTTATCAGACGATAAAACAGGTCCTTCCAATAACTCACCTGGGAGTAAGAAAGGGTGTCGTCGCGTCTGAGTACAATGGGGTCTTTCATAGATACAACTTTTGGTTATTACCAACTGTTAACCTAGACAGCCTTAAAGTGAACGATGCAGCCTTTGCCTTCTTGCCAGCGCTCAATGCTCACACGGCCTTTGTAACCCAATTTTCGCAGGGCAGCGCTCGTGGCCAGCATCGCCGGGCAAATGAACGGGGTCTTGACGCCGGAATTCGTCAGTTGGTCACAGAAGTAGGTGTTGTTGCAACCCTTCACCTTGAGGTCGGTATCTTTCACACCATCGGTGTCTATGACGATCTCATGAGCAAGGCCATATTCGTCTACCAGGATTCGTTCGATCTCCTTACCCACAGCCAGGGGATTCTCTGCGGCAATCTCCAAGCCCTGCTCTTTTTCCATCATTTCAAGGATTGCATCCCCCATGCCATGAGACAAAGCCATTGTGGAATCCCCGAGGGTATCCCAAACCTCAGCGATCATGACCTTCATCGAAAGCATCATCATCTTTTGCGCATTTGCTTTTTTTGCATCATCAGTAGCCATTTTTTCTCCTATTTTTATCGATAATAATTTGTCGTGAGTGGTTAGTTAACGAGGTATTGCATCCCAAAGCTTGGGGGCATAATCATCCAACAACATGCGCACCGTACCCAGGGTGGCTTTGCGGGTAACAGACAGGGCTATAAAGTAAGTGCCATCGCCAATGAACTTTGTAAGGATAAATGCCTTTTCGGTGGTTGAGATCGAATCTTGAAAAGTGCCGAGTTCGAGTTTCTCGGTCGCTTTTTTGGCAGCCATGAGGCTCATTGTTGCGCGGCCTGTCATCATATCTGCCATTGCGGCGTCTGGAATGATGGTTTCTTTGGCAACAGCAATCCCATCCGGTCCGCAAACAGTCAATTGAATCATATCGCCGCCAATCTCATTACGCATCTCTTTTAAGACATCATTGAGTTTTGCCATATCTTTCTCCTTGTTCTTCTATTGCTTAACGCGGCATCACTTTTGCCATGCGTTCAGCATAAATCTTGCTAACCATACGCAGATTTCCGATGTTGCCAGATTTTCGATCAACGATGGTCGTTAGAAAGTACTGATTATCGCCCGGCAAAACGATGCTCATTAAGAAATAGTCTGCAGTCTGGAAGAGCACATCTTCCACAATGCCCATGGCTGCTTTTTCAGCAGAGCCGGTGATCAGTTTCATCAAAACAGTCAACTGGGCTGAAACTGATTCAGGATTCACCTTGCCTTTGGTCATCTGGGCAACGTTGATGCCATCCATACCAGTAACTGAGCCGGCGAAAAATCCGTTCATCTCCGTGCTCATTTCTTGCAACATGTCGTCGAGTTTTGTCGTCATATTTTTAACCTCCTGCTTGCCTGCTTGGTTTGTACTATCCTTTCCGTTTTCATTTGCTTCCTCATCTATACGTTTCGCTCCTTCCATAAGCAAACCGGACCAACTACGAGAAATTGATTTCGTGGGAGCTTCAACGGACGATTCAACGGTAAATGTTCCTTCTTCCCACCTGAGAATTGCGAATACAACCTCCTCTCCTTCTTCTTTGCCCATACGGGCATGAATTAGTTCACCGTTTTTAAAATACAAGTCGGCCGTCTGGTTATCTCTTTGAACAAGAACATGAGCGGTCTTTCGATCCGCACACTGGTGCTGGATCAGATCCGCAATAGCCATATCGTGAAGGTTACCTTTAAGCGCCATGATTATTTCTCCCAGTAACGAGACCAGATCTCTTTGATCTTTTTGATTGTGGTTGAAGTGATCATACGGTAACTAGTACTTCGGTCAGGCACCATGACAGAGAGGATCAGATCAAAATTCTTTGCCTGAAATGACCTGCAAATCAAATGGCGGCCATCTTTGTCGTATAGAGAAATCTCTTCAGAGTTCGTGAAGCCAATCTGCCGCGAGACCTGGACAGCGGTCTTTTGAATGAAGGCTACGACGGCTGATTGTTTGTCAGCGTTCATGCCCTCATCTGCGGCAGAAGCGATGGCCAGACCCGCCGAATCGGTGAGAATGGAGATCGGGAATCCACCTTCCCGGTTCATTACTAGCAACAACTTATTCAATTCACTGGAACTGGAACGGCTATTCGGATTTTCCATGTATTTGCACCTTTTTTGTTATCGTGCCATCACGCGCTGCACCTGGGCAACCACACTCTTGGTAATGGCTTTAAGAGTATCAAACACGCCTTCCCCGCGCGTGGCAACGGCCGGATAAATGGGCAAGCCATGAACATGCAGCAGCGCCTTGAGAACAGTTTCAGACAGCGCATCGGGGAGGTCCTGTTTGTTAAATTGCACCACGATAGGGATTCCCGTCATGGGCGTTTCAAAAGAAGAGAGGTGGGTGTGCATCATTTGCCAGGCTTCGATGTTGGCGTTGACACGGTCTGGATGCGAGTCTGCAACGAACACCACACCGTCGGCGCCGCGCAGGACGAGCTTGCGGCTGGCCTCGTAGTACGCCTGGCCGGGGACGGTGTACAGAAGGATCTTGGGAGTCAAACCACTGATCTTGCCAAGCTCCAATTGCAGGTAATCAAAGTAAAGGGTACGGTCTTCATGGGTCTTGAGTGAGACCATCTCACTGCGGTGACTGGGATCGACCCTGGAATAGATCTGTTCCAGATTGGTGGTCTTTCCGCTCAAAGCGGGGCCGTAGTAAACGACCTTGAGATGAAGTTCTTTCTGCTGCCAATTAATATGCATGATGCTACCCGTTCCAAATATTATTAAGAGATTCTTCGTAAATATCAGTAAGTTTTTCGTCGTCCAAGCCAAGACTCAACAAGTCCAGTTCGCTGACCGGGGTGTGGATAATCTCGCCGATTTGCCTTGCTGTTTCTTTGATCAGAATTCGAGCCCAACCAATGGGAACCTGGCCGGGAACGATGGTCAACAACAAGAGGTCCTTCCCTGCTTCTGAAATAAACAGGGTGGATTCGATCCCTTCGCGGATGATCAACTGGCTCAGATCATATTGCCCGGTGACCCTGGCCAGCTCCTGGCTGGCCGAAAGGTCGCCGGCGAGGAGAGAGCCGAGTGCATTGCTTTTAGATTCGATTAGAGGTTCGGATGCGTAGATTGCCTGTCCTGCTGTATCCACAACCATGATGAACACTGTTTGGAGTTTCTCCTGCAGTTCGACAGCGAGTTTCTTAATTGCATCTTCCTGTAAAGAAACAACGGTTATTCCATTGCGAAGTTTTTTTCTGGATTCAGTAACTTCGTTTTGCTGTTCGGTCATTTTTCTCTACCTACCTCTATTCGTTTATCTGATTACCATTATCATCGCTCGGCAGGATCAAACCTACTGCCAGAGCCTCGTCAGGAGACATGGAAAAGGCTTTCATCGCATCCTGTTTTTGTTGTTCTGTCAGATTGAAATCAGAACAATCGCCACTTTCGTCTTCAGACGCAAAGAGCCTGTCCAACTCTCCCAATACTGCTTTGTTAAAGCCCGTATCAAACACTCTCTCTTTTCTATCCGTTTCAGTGGCAAAGATTGCTTCATTCAATTCATTCACAGTTTCGGTAGCTCTCTCAAACAGCTGCCCGCGGTTCTCCAACAGAGAAACGGCTGGGATGAGCGCCACAAAGATATGCTTATCGTTAACGCTGATGGTGATGAGGATAAAATCGCGGCTCTCGCGGTACTGCAGCACAGAATGGCCGGCTTCGCCATCGATCTGGCTGCCTGATTTTTCAAGAATAGCCTGGGCGGTTTTGACCAGAGACAAGGTCTGGTTCTCGGAAAAGTTCTGGGTATCGCCCACCGAGATGGGAGTGTTCTCATGAAGATTAACCAGGAGCGCACAGGTGGCGTTCACGCTTTTCTGAAATTTCGTCAGTATATCGGAAATCTGTTTCTTGATATCCACGGTCTGTACAACCACGCCCGGTCTGCGGATGGAGATATTGCCGATGGCTTGTTTGACCACTTCGCGGAAGGTGGTCAGGTCAAGCGGCTTGTTCAAATAGGCAAAGGTGTTCAACCGATTCGCTTCGGCTTCAACCTTTTCGCTGCCATATGCAGTAATGAAGATGCAGCGGGTGTTTGGCTGGACATTATGGACGGTTTCGAGCAATTCAAGGCCATTCATGCCTTGCATGTGGTAATCGGTGATCAGAAGATCAACCTGGTATTTCTCCATATATTTCAATGCAGTCGCTGCATCCAGCGCAGTGAGGATGCGGAACTCGTGGCCCAGTTTCATCAGGCTGTTCTTCAGCACATATAGAACGGGTTCTTCGTCATCAACAATTAAAATCGTTTTGGTATCCATAGTTTGTCTGGTTACAGTTTACCGGACAACGATGGGTACAATGGTTGGGGTACGTTGGCAAAGGTTGCATAAGGACCCGCTTGAGCGAGTCCTTGTTTACTTCAACCTGTCCATAAATACCCTTCAAAACGGATTGTTTTGATATAGCAGGGTTTTTGCGGATCCGGTTCGATCTTTTGGCGCAGATGGTGGATATGAAACTTAACCAGTTCACCGGCTTCCACCGGGCTGCATTCATATCCCAGAACGCTTGCAGCAAGATCACAGGCAGAGACCGTCCTGGGGGAGGCTTTGGCCAGATCGAGCAGGAGTTTGTATTCTGTAGTGGTGAGGTCGAGCTCCTCCTCACCCAGGATTGCCTTGCGATGGGCTGTGTCTATTGTAAGCGGACCCTTGCGCAGGATACCTCCAACCGCAGAAGGTTGTTTTTCAAGGTCCACGTTTGTTTCAAGCGCTTGCAGCGTGGATTGGAGGTTGGCGATCTGCTCACGAAGACGGGTTTTATACTGGTTTTGATCGTAACGCTTCAGAGCGGTTGCCACGCGCTGGCGCATGATGTCGGGTTGGACGGGCTTCATCAGGTAATCGAAAGCGCCCAGGCGCAGGGCTTCGATAGCGCTTTCGATATCTGAATGCCCGGTGAGAATGATCACCTCGGTCTCCTTGTTGTTTTTCCGCAATTCGGTGAGAACCTGGATGCCGCTCAAAGGCTGCATGTGAAGGTCAAGGAGAACGAGGTGGAAGAACTCATTTTCAAGTAGTGTGAGCGCATCGCTGCCGCTGCCCGTGGATTTGACCCGGTAATTACTATGCGCCAGGGTGCGTTCCATGATGAAGCGAATGTTTTCTTCATCATCAACAACAAGAATGTTATGGGTATGTGTGCTTTCAGGGCTCATTAAAATTAAGCTTTCTTAGCCTGTAAAGGAACCTGCACCAATAAGTGGGAGTTCTGTCCTTCGTGCGTGAGTGTAATGGATCCGCCATAAGCTTCGACGATGCGCTCAGCCAGGAAGATATCTATCATCCGTCCGGGAGGAGCCTGCATTGCAGATGGGTCGATGGCGATGGGAAAATCAACAGTGAATTCCAGATGGATCAGTTCTTCTTGGTGATAGACGTTTAGTCCGTGCTTTTTGTGTCCCATCGCCGAGATGGCTTCATTCAAATTCAGGAAAAGGTTGAGCAAGACGACAAACGCCTGATGGCGCGACATCTTGACCGACGGCAAATCGTTTTCGACAACAAGATCGAAGTTGATGCCTTTCGATTTAATATCATCCTTGATGAGCAGCATCGCTTCATCTATGGTGTTTTTGATCGATATATCTTCTCGGTTTGGCTCATTGGGGCTGTAAATCGAACGCAGGACATTTGTCAGCTTTAACACACGGTTGGATTCACTCTGGATCAACTCGAGATATGTCTTCACAGCTTCCCGATCTTCAAGCTCCTCAAGAGCAAGCGCCGATCCACCCTGGATCGCCTGCAAGGGGTTGTTGATCTCATGGACGATGATGGATATGATCCTGCCAATGCTCGCCATCTGAAGGACCTTCATGCCACTCTTGACATGACCGGTCATTTCTTCAGGAGAAAGCTGACTTTGCGCAGTTACTTCTGAAATGTCATTTGATTTTGACATGTTTTATCTTTTTCGATATATAAGATTATATAGGAAAACACGGGATTTCAATAATGGTTTCTTCTCTTGAGAGGACGCTTGATCATTGTTCTTTCAACTGTTTTTCCAACTCCACGCGCAGTACTGCAGGGTTTGCCCGTCCTCCCGCGGCACGCATCACCTGACCAAAGAACCAATTGTCCAACGATTCCTTACCTCTGTGATAACTGGCCAGTTCTGCCGGGTACTGCGCCAAAACATCCTTCACCAGGTCAGCTATCATTACTTCATCTGAAACCTGCGACAGTCCCTTTTCTTTAATGATCTCACCGGAGCCGCGGCCGCTAACAAGCATGTCACCGAGCACGGATTTACCGGTATTCAGGTTGACCTCGGCGCGCTGTACGCGGTCGATCAGTTCTGCGAGCATAGTCGGAGTTACTTTTACCGCACCAATGACGCTAGCGCTGTTGTTCATCCAGGCGAATAGTTCGCCCAATATCCAGGTGGCTACAAATCGGGTTGGAGCTTCTTTGAGAGCGCTGCAGCAACTTTCAAAGTATTCGGCAATCTCCGCGTCCGCTGCCAGCATACCGGCTTCCTGCCGCGTGACGCCGTATTGCTGCTGGTAGCGCAGCGCCCTGGTGCGTGGAAGTTCGGGTAAAGAAGCGCGCACCTTTTCCACCCAGTCCGGCTCAACAACGAGCGGGGGCAGGTCGGGTTCAGTGAAGTAGCGGTAATCGTGGGCTTCTTCCTTGGAGCGCTGTGAGTAGGTGCATTGTTTTTCTTCGCTCCAGCCGAGAGTTTCCTGGTCGATTTTTCCGCCGGCATCCAGAATGGCAGCCTGGCGTTCCAGTTCGTAGGCGATACCGCGTTCCATGGCGCGGAAGGAATTGAGGTTCTTGATCTCCACGCGTGTGCCCAGTTCAGTGGAACCCTCGGGGCGAATGGAGACGTTGGCTTCAAAACGGATGACGCCCTTTTCCATGTCTCCGGAATTAACGCCCACAGCGCGCAGAATGGCTCGCAGGCCGGTGGCATAGGCGCGCACGTCTTCGAGGGAGTGCATGTCAGGTTCGGAGACGATCTCCAGCAGGGGAACGCCGGCGCGGTTGAGGTCAACCAGCGAGCAATCTTCTTTATCAGTGTGGACGTGGGTAAGTTTGCCGGTATCCTCTTCGAGGTGAACACGGCGAACGCGAATAACGTGATCGCCCTGTGGGGTATCCACGAGCATGCAGCCATTGACGGCCAGCGGGTCTTCGTATTGCGAGATCTGGTAACCCTTGGGGAGGTCCGGGTAAAAGTAGTTCTTGCGCGCAAAGATGCTGGTCTGTCGCACTTCACATTCCAGCGCCAGTGCCACACGGATGCCGTATTCCACGGCTTGTTTGTTCAGCACTGGCAGCGTGCCGGGCATACCCGCGCAGACCGGACACACACTGACGTTTGGCTCGGCCTTTGTGGTGTCCACAATGGCGCAGGAGCAGAACATCTTACTGGCTGTGGCCAGCTCGGCGTGCACTTCCAATCCGATGACAGGTTCGTACTTCATGATGGGATTGATTTTACCATCACAACATCAAATGAACGTCTGCATGGCTTTATATACTTTTTACACATATTTAAGTGGATTTTGATAGAATCATGCTGATCCTATAGAAGACATCTGAGGAAAAATGATGCGCACTTTCGTCGCGCTGGCGTTGAGCGCCCTGATCGTCTTTAACGGCGTACAGGCGCCGGTCATACCTGCCACATTGAGCAGAACTGAATATGTATCCATCCAAAGCGATGGGATGACAATAAGTACAGGTTCGCGGGCTGAGTCTCCCAGTGTGAGCAGCGACGGCCGCTATATCGTTTTCATGTCCAGTGCTGCCAATCTGGTTTCAGGGGACATAAATGGTGCCACCGATATCTTCCTCAAGGATATGCAAACCGGTTCTATCTCGATCCTTTCAAAGTCAGCGGCAAACGTTTTAGGGAATGGCAGTTCCACCTGGCCGACCATTTCAACCAATGGCCGCTTTGTTGTCTTCTACTCCACCGCACGTAACCTAGTGGGCGGGGATACCAACGGTGTCTCCGATGTGTTCCTGGTGGACCGCGGCACAGACAATGATGAAACAAACAATTCAATCGAACGTGTTTCGGTAACCTCTACGGGTGGACAGATAAGCGCCTATTCCTCCGTGCGCAGGGGCGCGTTGAGTAATGACGGAAATTACGTGGTCTTCTCCACACCAGCTACTGGAGCAGTGATGGGTGGAGGGGTCACCGACACAAACCGCAATGACGATATATACCTCTGGAGTCGCGCCACTGGAACCTCAAGACTGATCTCACACAACTTCACCTCTTCCACCACGGCTGGGAACGTATCCAGCACGAACGGGATCATCTCAGATGACGGGCAAACCATCGCTTTTCTCTCACTCTCCACCGATATCGACGGAAACATCGGGGGTGCAGGGCTCATTGATACCAACGGCATATACGATGTTTTCCTTTACGATACAGCGACCGGCACCAACCGCCTGATCTCATTAACAACCACCAACCAGCTAAGCTCCACAGGGTCTCCTGGATACTTGACCATGTCTAGCACAGGTCGATTCATTTCGTGGACGACCAGCGGTCAAATCGACCCTGCCCTTGATCTGAACACTGCATCAGACGTGTATCTCTATGACCAGACCAGCGATTCTATTTCGTTGGTTTCCACTTACAATTATGGGGCTGGCGTTCAGCATGACTCGGTCAACTTTGGCAGTTACTGCTCGGGAATCTCATCAGATGGACGCTATGTATCTTTTGCCTCGTTCTCTGTAAACCTCGTACCGGGTAAGACCACTCACACCATTGGGGAAGTCTATGTGCACGACATGACCTCGGGTGATAATATCCGTGTCTCGGTGGCTGCCAATGGCGAAGAAGCCACGAGCGGGTCACCTTACAGCATTTACACCGATATATCTGATGACGGTCAGTACGTGGTTTACAGTTCGGTATCCACCGGGCTGGTGCCTGGTATCAATGACACGAACGCACAATATGATATCTTTCGTTCTTACGCCGATTGGACAGCTCCAACGGTGACATCAACAACCCTGGCCTCGAGGTACACAGACGAAGGCCCAAATACATTCTCGATCACATTTAGCGAACCCATGACACGGGCAGACAGTACCAGCATTTACGCGCTGCTAACTGATACCGGCGCCAACAACCCGGCGAGCTATGTACTGGTGGAAGCAGGCACCAACCGGCAGCTGGATTTTGCAGCCTGCGGCGACGACCCAATGATCGTTGACGATATCTTCATCACCATCAACCAAGCAATCTACGATAATTCCACTTACACCACGCAGGTGAGTGTCAATGATGGCGTGGTTCTGGGAATTGGGAGATATCTACTACTGGCGTGCGGTAATGAGCCTTTTGCGCCCCCCGCGCTCTTTGATGGGGTTGGCAACAAGATGGCCGGGGATTATGTCTTTGATTTTGTGGTGGCTGCTGAAGCCGATGATAGCGATCCAACCGCTGAGGCAACACCGCTTGGGCTGCTGCCCATCCCGCTGACCGGGTTCTCGATGGGCAAAATAACACCCCTGCGTGAACAGCCATCTGAACGGTCGTTCGATTCCACAGACCTGACCCTGGACATTCCCGCGCTCTCTTTAAACGCTGATATCGTGGGTGTACCTGTGGTGGACGGCACATGGGATGTATCCTGGCTGGGCAATGACGTGGGTTGGCTGGCCGGATCCGCCTACCCCACCTGGGCGGGCAACACGGTGCTGACCGGTCACGTATGGAGCGCAACTAATGAGCCAGGCATCTTCTATGGTATCAAAGAGCTTGCCTACGGTGAAGAAGTGCTGATCCATTCTGGCGGGCAAACATACGTCTATGAAGTACGTGAGAACGAAAGGGTAGATTCTAAGGCTTCGCAAATCGTTTTCAAGCATGAAGAGTTAGACTGGATCACCCTGCTTACTTGTGAGGATTTCAATCCCGATCTGGGTGGATATGATTCCCGTCGCTATATCCGTGCGGTGTTGATCGATATATACTAATCAAAACAACAATCGATACAAAAAATCAACAGCAAAGGCATATTCGATTTCTTGGTTTAGAAGTTCCTAACCATTCATTCAATAAAATCAAAAATCCAAAGGAGAATTCGGCATGGCCAAACTATCCTATGCACTTGAAAAAGGTCAACCCAAACGCCTGGAGATTGACGTCAAATACGGTTTTACCGAAGCGAAGGTAAAATTCGACGGAAACCAGTTGCTCACCTTCACCAACAAACAGTCGCTAATCCGCGGTGCGGATGTTCTTCTGCCCGATAACTCCACTGTACATATTCAACTGCAGCCCAGCTTCGCCCAGAATCGAATTCTTGTTACACGGAACGGGAAACCCCTGCCGGGTTCTGGTGGCGATCCTCAAACCACGTTGAAGACAGCTTATGAATTGATCTATATTGTGGCTGGTTTTGGATTAATCGCTGGCATTTTGTCTTTGCTTCTTAATAATTCTTTCCTGAATGGTTTGGGGTTGGGATGGGAAACGGTCGTCATGGGAGCGATCTTTGCTGTTCTCGGCTTCTTCACCCAACGAAAATCAAAGGCTGCATTGATCATTGCCATATTCCTTTATGGGGTGGATGCAATCGCTGGCCTGGTTCTTAACGCGATGGCGGGTGCTTCGTTCTCAAGCGCAAGTTTGGTCATAAAGATCTTCTTTATTTGTTTTATGATTCCCGGCATAAAAGCAATAGACGACATAAAGAAAGCCATCCCCCAACAATAACCGAAGTAAATTAACACAAAATAAAACGGCGATTATTGAATCGCCGTTTTATTTTGCGCAAACTTTTTAAAACAGCATTCCATCATAGATTACAACCGGTTCACAAAGCGCTCTATACGCTTAAGCGCTTCCTCGATCTTCTCATATGAGGTGGCATAGCAACTGCGGGCAAAGCCCTCGCCGCCGGCGCCGAAAGCATTACCAGGGACGATGGCCACGTGCTCTTCCTGAAGCAAACGGTTGCAGAAGGTCTCGTCATCCAATCCGGTCACTCCCACGTGCGGGAAGCAGTAGAAGGCGCCCTTCGGTTCGAAGGTGGGGATACCCATTTGGTTGTAACCGGCGACCATGAGCTTGCGGCGGCGGTCATACTCGGCTACCATTTGCTGCACGTAGGGTTCGCCGCTTTTCAGCGCTTCGAGCGCGCCCATCTGCGACATGGTGGGAGCGCACATGACCATGGATTGGTGCACGCGTACCAGTCCGGATATGATCTCGCGCGGACCGCAGGCGTAGCCGATACGCCAGCCGGTCATGGCATAGTCTTTGGAAAAGCCGCCCAGAAGCAGGGTGCGTTTGCGCATCTCAGGCAGGGCCGGGAAACAGACATGTTTGAAGCCATAGACCAGGCGGTCGTAGATCTCGTCGGAGATGACGACCAGGTCGTGCTCTTCAGCAATTTTGGCAATGGCGAGCAGGTTCTCGCGGCTGGCCACGGCGCCGGTGGGGTTGTTGGGGAAACCAATAAGGATGGCCCGGGTTTGCGGGGTGACTGCCTTGCGGATCTCTTCGGGGTCAACGTCGAAGTTATTATCCATCGTGGAGGGAACTTCCACGAAGGTGGCGCCCGCGGTGGTGACAGCAGCCTGGTAAGACACAAAGCAGGGGGTGGGGATGATCATCTCGTCGCCGGAATCGAGCAAGGCCAGCGCGGCCAGGTTGAGCGCTTCGGAGCCGCCCACGGTGATGAGGATTTCGGTCTCGGGATCGTAACTCACACCATACAGTTTGTTGATGTGTTCAGAAAGCGCCTTGCGTAATTCGATCAAACCCCAGTTTGAGGTATAGTGGGTCTCGCCGTTCTCGAGCGAGCGGATGCCGGCCCGAAGGATGGGTTCGGGTGTCGTGAAATCAGGTTCGCCAATACCAAGAGAGATCACATCTTTCATCGTCGCTGCGATATCAAAGAACTTTCGGATCCCCGAAGGTCTCAATGCGGCAATACGCCGCGAAAGATATTGGTTTGCCATTGCTTCTCCTTTTATTTCTTTTTTACCTCCGGAACGTTCTTTCTTTCAGAGCGATCCGGTATACATCCACTTATCAGTCAGTTCACAGTATTCCAACACCAACGGGCGTCCGTCTTCGAGCACGACCTGGAAGCGCTTGCCGTCCGGCGTGTACTCCTCGGAGAGCACCCTGCTGATGATCCATCTTCGTCCGTTGTAAAAGACCGCCGTCGGCCGGTTGGCGTACTCCGTGCCGGAGAAACACTCCACTTTGAAGGTCAGCGCGCCATCCATGAGTTATCGCCGATGTTCAATCGCTCGGGTTTACCCTCCAGGATGACGTTGCGGCCAATGAGGGAGCCCTCAACGACCATGTCGGTGATGTGCGTGCCTGCTTCGATGATGGAATTGCGGATGACAACGTTCTTGAGGTGGCAGCCCTCGCCAAGGGTTACATGCGGTCCCACCACCGAGGCTTCGATCTCGGTGCCGGGCGGAATGGAAACGGGGGGAATGAAGGTCACGCCATCGATGGGTTCAAGATCGGCGCACTGGCAGCGCCCGTGCTCCAGCAGGTAGCGGTTGGTTTCCAGCAGCGCTTCGGGGATGCCAGCGTCCAGCCAGACATCGGTATGATGGGTCTTGAGTGCTGCGCCCTGCTCGATCATCACGTTAATGGCGTCGGCCAGGAAGTACTCGCCTTTCAGGCTGATGTCGCGCTTCACTTGCTCATCGATGGCGGCAATCAATTTTTCGCCCTGCTTGAAGTAATAGAAACCTACGAGCACCAGGTTCTTGGTGATATCTTGGGGTTTCTCAATAAGGCGCAGCACCCTGCCTGTATCATCGGTCTCAGCCACGCCAAAGCGGCGCGGGTCGGGCATGGGTTTGACCCAGGCGATACCATCCACTTTCTCGTCTTTCAGGAAGGCGAGGTCGGTCTCAATGAGTGTGTCGGAAAAGGCGATCAGGATGGGGCCGGTAAGGAACTCTCGGGCCAGGGCAAGCGCGTCAGATTGCCCGCGCATGTGCTCCTGGACAACGAAATGTACCTTCTTGGCCGGGTGCATGGTTTGCATGTGTTCCTGGATCAGATCACCCTGGTTGGGGCTGACAATGAAGACATATTCTGCCTCGGCCAGCGCGGGAAGCGATGCGAACTGCTCCAGAGCGTGGTCCAGGACGGTCTTGCCCGCCAGATAAAGCAGGGGCTTGGGGCGAATCCACGTATGCGGGCGCATACGGGAACCCAATCCTGCCATTGGAATGACGATCTTGTAATTTGAGCCCATGTTTTCCTGTTCTTCTCTCGAAAAACCGCTGCAATGGCGGCAGACGCTCACTTTGATATTTTACACCGCTCACAGGGGTTGGTCGATGGACAAAAATCCGGCTCAAGTGAAAATATGTAACCATTTCACAGAAATATCATCATTTTCTGCTGTTTTGGCTCAAAGATTAAGGAATTCTTAACTTTCTCATCGTGAAATCACAGCATCGGTCTCTAGAATTCTACAGTGTAAGGGTATTACACCATTTTGGTTTTTACCGGGATAACCCAAACAGAAAAGACAGGAGAATAAATGAAAAAGATCTTTGTTACCACCATGCTGATCCTCACAATACTCTTGAGTTCTTGCGCCGCCAGTAGCGTCACCGCTGCGGCCGCAGACACGAGCATTGTTTCAGCAACAGAGAGTGCGGCCGTAACCGTTGTGTTGGATACTTCCTACACCGACGCGGTATCCATTGAACTTCAACTTCTTTACGGTATCCTCAATCTGGAAGGCACCGACCTGGCCATTACCACCGACCAGGCTGCGTCCATGCTCACCCTATGGCAGAGCCTGCAGACCACTGGCATGGGCGGCATGCAACCGCCTTCCGGCGATTCCAGCGCTGCACCTGCAGCACCATCAGGAGACACAACCTCATCCACGCAGGCAGCCCCGGCGACCACTTCACTCAGTGATGATGAGATCAACGCTGTTGTTGACCAAATCCAGGCACTGCTCACCAACGACCAGATCGCTGCCATCAAGGCCATGCAGGTCACCCAGGCTATGATCGAGACTTACCTCAGCGACAACTCGCTCGGCATGGGCGGCGGACAGGCTGGCGGACAACCTCCCTCTGGCGGCATGCCTTCTGGCGGCCAGGCACCACAGGGCACTCCTCCTGCAGATATGGGCGGACAGGCCCCCGGCGGCGGGCAGGCTCTTTCTGGCAATCAATCAGGCGCTCCGTCCAACGGGCAGCAACCCGATATGACCACCGATGTGCTCCTGCGCACGGTTGTACAACTACTGCAGGAAAAGACCGGAGTGACCCAGTCAGATGCCAATTCTGGCAATCCCGGCGACCAGCAGGCGGGTGGACAGGCTCCCGGCGTCAACTCCAGCACCTCCTCAGCCACCATCACCGCGGCCTATACCGTCGATGGTCAAACCCTGACTGAGGACAACAAGACTTACACAGCCAGCGGTGCGGATGAATCCGCCATCCTGGTCACCAACGGTGGAAACCTCACAGTCACCAATGCCAGCATCAGCAGCAGCGGCGATTCCTCCTCCACCGATAACAGCAGCTTTTACGGGCAGAATGCGGTCGTTCTGGCACAGGCCAACAGCAGCGTCACCATCAGCGACAGCACCATCAGCTCCACCGGTATCGGCGCAAACGGCGCGTTTGCCTCGGGTGAGAACTCGCTGGTCACGCTCTCCAACGTCACCATCACTGCCACCGGCAACGGCGGGCACGCCGTGATGGCCACTCTGGGCGGGACCATGGTGCTCACCAATGTGAACATGACCACCTCGGGTGGCGCTTCCAGCGCCATCGCCACCGACCGCGGCAGCGGTATCATCACCGTCACCGGGGGTACTGTGAATGTCTCCGGCAGCAACTCGGCCGGCATCTATTCCACAGGCGTCATCACCGCCACCGATCTGACCATCACCTCAACCGGCGCAGAAGCAGCGGTCATCGAAGGCGCGAACTCGATCATCCTCTACAACACTTCGCTGACCTCGTCCTATGATGACAAGTGGGGTGTGATGATCTACCAAAGCATGTCCGGCGATGCGGAGGGTACTGAAGGTACCTACACTATGACCGGCGGCTCGCTCTCCTACACCGGCAGCAACGGCCCGTTGTTCTACGTCACCAACAGCACCGCCAATATCAACCTCTCGGGTGTGGCTCTTGCGGTCGACTCCGGCATCCTGGTGAATGCCACGGCCGGCGACTGGGGTAACTCCGGGTCGAACGGCGGCACGGTGATCCTCACCGCCGATGGACAGGCGCTCCCCGGCAGCATCGTTGCAGACGCCATCAGCTCGGTCTCGCTGATCCTTAACAACGGCTCAACCCTTACCGGCGCCGTCAACAGCGACAAAACCGCCGAGTCTGCCTCCATCACCCTCGATGACAGCAGCACCTGGATGTTGACAGCCAATTCCTACGTCACCACCATCACCGGCGCCATCATCTCCGTTTCCGCGGTGACCAACATCACAGGCAACGGCTTCAATGTGTATTACGACAGCAGCGCCAACCCTTCGCTCAACGGGCAGACCTACAGCCTGGTGGGCGGCGGATCGCTGATCCCAGCCAGCTAACATGCAACAAGAAAAAGGCCGGAGTGTTTCGCTCCGGCCTTTTTCGTTTTCAGGTTATTAGATTCTCGCTAGGGTGGTAACAGCGGGAACGCGGTCGAACATCCAGAAAGCGATGGGCAGGCCGAGTCCAAGGCTAAAGCCGCCGATGGCCCAGGCAATGATCAACCAGATGAGGCTGAACCAGAAACCGATGAGCAGGAAGTAAAGCGCGCGCAGAATGAAGGGGCGCTGGCGCACGTTTCTTTCTTTGACAACGGTCTTTCCATCTTCGGTGGTGGTGACGGTGGTCTGCACGCGGCGCGGTTTGAGGGTCATGATCTGCGGCAGGCGGTTGAGCATGGCCAGGCCAATGGGCAGGCCGATGATGGTAATGTTGAGGAACCAGGCAATCACCATCCAGATGGCGCCCAGCCACATGCCGATGACGAGGAAGTACAATCCGCGGATCAAGCAGCCGGGACCTTTCTCAGATTGAACATAAGTGGTGCTTTTTTGTTCTGACATGATAGCTCTCCTTGTTCAAAGATATATACGAGGAAAAAAAAGAAGGTTCCACTGGAATGGAACCTTTTCACTTTACAAGTTCGGCCGCTGTCTGTGCCAATCGGTGATCTGCTGATAAGCATGGGCGGTGGAAAAGAGTATCTCCTCGCCAAAGTGAGGACCGAGCAACTGCATACCGATGGGCATGTGGTTGGCGTCAAAGCCAACCGGGAAGGCCAAGCCGGGCACACCGGCCAGGTTGATGGGCAGGGTGAAGACGTCTTCCAGGTACATGGCCAGCGGGTCATCAGTATGCTCGCCCTGTTTGAAGGCAGTGGAGGGCGCCACCGGGCAGGCGATGACATCCACTGACTTGAAGGCTTCGTCGAAATCGCGCTTGATGAGGGTGCGCACCTTCTGGGCCTGGCCGTAATAGGCGTCGTAATAACCCGCCGAAAGGGCGTAGGTGCCCAGCATGATGCGCCGTTTCACCTCCGGGCCGAAGAGCTTGCCGCGCGTTCCGCGGAACATCTCCCACAGAGCGTCAGCCTGCTCGCGCGAACCAAAGCGGACACTGTCGTAGCGCGCCAGGTTGGCTGAGGCCTCGGCCGGGGCAATGAGGTAGTAGACCGGCAAAGCATATTCCGTGTGAGGCAGACTGATCTCAACGACCTCTGCGCCCATCTCTTTGAGTGTCTGGATGGCGGCGCGCACGGCGCTCTCCACCTCGGCCTGCATGCCTTCGATGAAGTACTCTTTGGGCACGCCCACGCGCAATCCGCGCAGGTCGGCCTTGTTTTCAAGCTTATAAGGCGGAACCGGCACGTCCATCGACGTGGCGTCCTTTGGGTCGAGGCCGGCCATGGGGCGGAAAACAACGGCGGCGTCTTCGGCGCTGTGAGCCAGCACACCCACCGTGTCGAGTGAGGAGCCGTAAGCCACCAAGCCGTAACGTGAGACACGTCCGTAGGTGGGCTTGATGCCGGTGAGCCCGCAGAACGAGGCCGGTTGGCGCACCGAGCCGCCGGTATCCGAGCCGATTGCTGCCGGGACGGTGGACGCGGCCACGGCGGCAGCTGAGCCGCCGCTGGAACCGCCGGGCACACGGCTCAGGTCCCAGGGATTGGAGGTGGGGCCATAGGCCGAGTTCTCGGTGGAAGAACCCATGGCGAACTCGTCCATGTTGGTCTTGCCCACGATGACCACGCCGGCGTCGAGCAGGCGCTGGATGGAGGTGGCCGTGAACGGGGGCTTGAAACCCTCGAGGATCTTCGAGCCGCAGGTGCAGGGCATACCTTTGACGGCCAGCAGGTCCTTGACAGCAATGGGCAGCCCTAACAGCGGAGGGAGTTGTCCAGGGTCGGAGGTTTTGTATCGTTTGTCAGCCGCGTCAGCATGCGCGAGGGCGTTTTCTTCTGCCAGCGAGAGGTAGGCATGAACCTTTGGCTCATTAGCAGCAATGCGGGCAAGGAAGGCTTCTGTGAGCGCACGGCTTGTGAATTGACCGGAACGCATCCCGGTCAACATCTGCGGGATGGAAAGGGAGATCAGGTCCGCGCTCATTCGAACACCGGCGGGACCTGGAATTGGTCGTCTTTAATGGCGGAGGCGTTGGCAAGAGTTTCCTGCCGGGGCAGGCTCTCACCTGCGACATCTTCGCGCAGGGTGCTGTGCGGGGGCAGCACACTGGAAGTGGGCGGGATGCCGCCGGTATCCAGTTGCTGCAGGCGCGCGGCGTAATCGAGGATGGCGGAGAGCTGTTCCTGGTACTTCTGCTTCTCCGTCTCGCTCAGGTTGAGGCGCGCCAACTCGGCGATGTGGTCAACTTCTTTGCGGGTCAAACTCATGGGAGTATTATATATCGAAAGTCCAATAGTTCTGCGGAAAAACGGAACTGCGGGTAAAATTGCCGGGAGGTCAAATCATGAAAACCATCTGTGTCGCGTCCAACAACCCGGTCAAACTGCAGGCTGCCGCGGCCGGCTTCCAGGCCATGTTCCCTCACGAGGAATTCACGATCAGCGGTGTGTCGGTACACGTGAGCGTGTCGGTGCAGCCCATGAGCGACACCGAGACACTGCAGGGAGCAACAGAACGCGCCGTGAACGCGCGTTCAGCGCAGCCGGAAGCCGATTACTGGGTGGGCATTGAGGGCGGCGTGCAGGATATCGACGGCGAGATGGACGCATTCGCCTGGGTGGTGGTGACGGATGGTCAGCACACCGGTAAAGGCCGCAGCGGCGCTTTCTTTTTACCCCATCAAGTGGCCGAGTTGGTACGCCAGGGGGTGGAACTGGGTGAAGCAGACGACAGGGTTTTTTCACGAAACAATTCCAAGCAGCAGAACGGCGCCATCGGTCTGCTCACCGACGATGCAGTTGACCGGGCGGCGCTCTATGTGCCGGCGGTCATCTTCGCGCTCATCCCCTTCAAGAACCCGGATTTGTACTGAACAACGGATTGATACCTTCCTTGCGGTTTATAAAGCTTCGGTTTATACTCTGAGCGCCGGGGTGTAGCGCAGTTGGCCAGCGCACCGCGTTTGGGACGCGGGGGTCGGCGGTTCAAGTCCGCCCACCCCGACTAAAAATATCTGCTCACGCAGTAACACAGAGTACGCAGAGAAAACCAAAGTAAAAAACGGCTTGGCGGCCGTTTTTTGTTTACAAGTCGAAGCGCAGCTTCGCTGCCCCCGGTAATAAACCCGCCTAAAGTATATGACAATAAACAGGCGATCTGATCTGTTTTCATTCTCAAAAAATGCAGCTCATTCACTTCTGTGCGCAATTCCATTTATAATTACTGCACTATGACCAGTGCAAAAAGCGCAACCCCTTACCTTTCCATCATCTTCCCTGCCCATAATGAAGAGTCGCGCCTGATTGACGCGTTGAGCTCGGTGGATGGATTCATTAATAGGCACAGTTTCGCTGCTGAGGTCATCGTTGTGGAGAACGCCAGCACAGACGCCACCCTGGCCATCGCCAATGACTTTGCTGCCAATCACCCTTACCTCAACGTGCTGCACTCGGATGTGCCCGGTAAAGGTCTGGCTGTGCAAAAGGGCATGCTGGCCGCCCGCGGTCAGTACCGCTTTGTGTGCGACGTGGACCTTTCTATGCCTGTTGAGGAGATCGAGAAGTTCCTGCCAAAAGCAGGATCGACATACGATATTGCCATTGCTTCCCGCGAGGCCAAAGGCGCAGTCCGCCACGACGAACCGCTCTACCGCCACCTGATCGGACGCATCTTCAACGGTTTGGTGCAAATGCTTGTGCTGCCCGATCTGAACGATACCCAATGCGGTTTCAAATGCTTCAGTACCGCGGCTGCCGAGACACTCTTCACCCGCATGACCATCCCCGGCTGGACCTTCGATGTGGAGATCCTGGCCATCGCACGCCTCTTGAAGATGAAGATCGTTGAAGTGCCCATCCACTGGTACTATCACGAACACAGCAAGGTGCATGTGCTGCGCGACTCACTGCGTATGGCCATGGACCTGCTCATCATCCGCAAGAAGCTGCGCCGCGGAGAGTATGACCGCACGCATTGACCCGGCGCAGATCCCCCCTGCCCCCAACCTTGAATTCGAATCTGCCCTTTGGCGGCAAAAAATCCACTTCACTGCTGGTCTTGATGAAGCCGGGCGCGGCGCATGGGCAGGACCTGTGGCTGCTGCAGCCGTTATTCTTCCCAACGACTTCGACATCGAGGAGAAACTCTCAGGAGTACGCGATTCCAAAGAATTGACGCCCTTGCAGCGTGAGGAAATGGCAGAAAAGATAAACAACCACGCGCTCTCGCATGCCGTGGGGTTTGCCAGCGCGGAAGAAATAGACGCGCTTGGAATCTTGCCGGCCACCCGTTTGGCTATGGCGCGTGCGTTGGCAGGTCTATCAGAGCACCCTGGGCATTTGCTTATTGACGCGCTATTCCTGCCGGACGTGGGAATTCCACAAACCGCGTTGCTTAAAGGCGACCAACGGTGTCTGTCCATCGCAGCAGCGTCCATCCTGGCCAAGACTGCCCGTGATGCCCTCATGCGAGAGCTTGACAAAGATTATCCGGGGTATGGATTTTCCCGACACAAAGGCTACGGCACTGCATATCATCAGGCAGCTATCACGAGATACGGAGCCTGTTCCATCCACCGCATGAGTTTTACCCCATTTAAAGAGAAAAGCGCCGGTAAATAACCCGCGCTTTTCTTAACTGGATGCAATTGCTTCGTTACTTGTTCTTATTCTTTGTAAACAACGAGATGCCGAACTTGGTTAGTTCTGCCACGACGGAGGGGATGAGCAACAGCGGCAGAATAATGTACCATTCGGTGAGGCTCAGCGGCTCTGTTTGGAAGATGGGGTTCAGGAACGGCACGTAAATGACTGCCAGCACCAGAACGAACGAGCTTAGTACTGCCAGGTTCATCCACTTGTTGCCGAAAATCCCAATCTTGAGAATGGGGTAACGTTCTGAGCGGGCGGTGAAGGCACGCAATAATTCAGAGAGCGAAAGAGTGGCAAAGGCCATGGTATGAGCGTAAGTAATGTCGTGCGACATTCCCCTGAAGAAGGCAAAGAGGGTGACGCCGGCAATCGCAATGGTTTGCATGACCACACCGATGAGCATTTGCTTGTTGATGATGGGTTCCTTGGCCGGACGCGGCTTTTGTTCCATGATATCAGGGTCGCCTTTTTCAGTACCCAGGGCAAGCGCGGGAGCGCCGTCGGTGATGAGGTTCAGCCACAATAATTGGATGGCGGTCAAAGGCGCAAGTTCTTCAGCAGAGAACCCCTGGAGACCAGGGATGAAACGGGCAAAAAACCAGCCAAAGGCAGTAGGCAGGAAGATGATGAATATCTCTGCCATGTTACAGGAGATGAGAAAGTACACGAACTTGCGGATGTTCGAGTAAATGATGCGTCCTTGTTCAACCGCAGAAACGATGCTGACGTAATTATCATCGGTGAGCACCATGTCAGCGGCACCCTTGGCCACATCTGTACCGGTGATACCCATCGAAACACCTATGTCGGCGCGCTTGATGGCCGGGGCGTCATTGACGCCGTCGCCGGTCATGGCTACCACTTCGCCGTTGTCTTTGAGTGCATCCACGATACGCATCTTGTGCTCGGGTGAGACACGGGCGAAGACATCTGTCTTTTCAACTTCCTTCTTAAGGGTCTTATCGTCAACGGCATCGAGTTCCGCGCCTGACATCACCTTGTGGTGCGGACGGAGTAGACCGATACTTTCGGCAATGGCGCGGGCGGTGTTGGGGTAATCGCCGGTGATCATGATGGTGCGAATGCCAGCCTTGGCGGCATTATGCAACGCAGGTTTCACCTCACTGCGGGCAGGATCGATCATACCGATGAGACCCGCAAAGACCAGGTCTTTCTCCAACACATCCGGTGAAACCTCATCGGGCTTCTCATCCACCAGGCGGTAGGCCACTCCCAAAACGCGCAAGGCGTCTTTGGTCATGTCATCGTTGGCAGCAAGAACACGATCTTTGGCAGCGGCGTCGAGTGTTTTTGGCGCGCCGTCATCGACTGGCTGGTACTTCGTGCAAAGCTTGAGCACCAGGTCGGGAGCGCCTTTAACCGCTATCACGTGGCGGTTCTTTTGCGCTGAGTCGACAAAGGGAGAGAGATCATCCTTCTGGGGATCGCTGATGTGGTGGATGGTGATCATGCGCTTGCGTTCGGAATCGAAGGGCACCTCATCCACACGCGGGTAGGCTTTGTTGAGCTCAAATGAGTGCGCACCGGCTTTCAGCGCGGCCACAAGGATGGACCCCTCGGTGGGGTCACCCACCATCTTGTATTCCACACCGCCGTCCTCATTCTCTGTCTTTTCAAGGATGGCGTCGTTATTCAACGTTCCCACCCACAGGGCAGTACGTACGGCGGGATATTTGCGCAGGTCAACTTTTTCTTCACCGATAGCGAAATCGCCTTCCGGGGTATAACCCTGACCGGTGACCGATACGCTTTGCCCATCCACCCAGACGCGGGTGACTGTCATTTCGTTCTGAGTCAGGGTGCCGGTTTTATCCGAGCAGATGACGGTGGTGGAACCCAGGGTCTCGACGGAGGAAAGGCGGCGAATGAGCGCGTGACGCTTGATCATTTCCTGCATACCCAGTGCCAGGCTGATGGTAACGATTGCAGGTAGCCCTTCGGGGACGGCCGCGATGGCCAGGCTGACCGCGATCATGAACAGGGTCAGCGGATCGCCGCCTTCGAGCAGGCCAGTGGTGAAGACAATGGCACAGACCACGAGGCAGGCCCATCCCAGCGTTTTGCCAAGTTTATCTAACGCTTTTTGCAGAGGGGTTTGTTCGTTTTCAACGGCTGAAAGCAACTCTGCGATCTTGCCAAGTTCGGTGTTCATACCGGTCTCGGCCACCACACCCTTGGCGCGGCCGTAAGTGACCACTGTGCCGCGGAATACCATACTCTTCCGGTCGCCCAGACCACTGGCCTCGGCCACATTGGCCAGGGCATGTTTCTGCACGGAGACTGATTCACCGGTGAGAGCGGCCTCGTCAATTCGCAGATTCATCGATTCAATGAGGCGAATATCCGCGGGGATGAAGTTGCCGGCCTCCAGGAAGACAATATCGCCAGGTACAAGGTTGTTCGAGGACACAGTCATGCGCTTACCATTGCGCATCACCTGCGAATCGGGAGCTGACATCTTCTTCAGGGCGGCCAGGGCTTCTTCAGCGCGCGACTCCTGCACCACTCCCAGTACGGCATTGAGGATAACGATGGCGAGAATAACACCTGCATCAACGTACTCTCCCAACACGGCTGAAATGATCGAGGCCACCACCAACAGGATGATGACAAAGCTCTTCAACTGATCAAAGATCAACGCGAGAAAAGACGCACGCGGTTTTTCAGCCAGTTGGTTGGGTCCGTATTCCACCAGGCGTTGTTCTGCCAGTTCTTTGCTTAACCCTTTATCGGTATCTGTCCCCAGTCTGGCCAAGACTTCATTGGAAGCCAGAGAGTGCCAGGCAATCTCTGCCTTCTTTGCCTCGACCGGGACCATTTTATTGTCTGTTTTCATTCAGGATACTCCTCTTGCATAAATGGAATCATTTTTACCATGAAAGTAGTTAAAAAAACTAGGGTGCGATTCTTGTCCCCGCGGGTAGTAGTGTATTCTTGGGAATGACCACGATACCGTCGCGCACCACCCAATTCTCACCTTCGAGGTCAGTGCCCAATGGAAACGCCATGATCGTTGTACCCGCACCGATACGCGCATTTTTGTCAATAATGGCTCCCTGGATGAAACAATCAGCACCAATACCCAGTGGGATGGCCGCGTGGTCCAGGGTATCTTCGTTCTCGTAGTAGTCCGAGCCCATCATGATGGTGTCGCGGATGACAGCCCCCGCGCGCACCTGGCTGCGCAGGCCAATAACGGAATGCGAAATCTCAGCCTTGTCGATACAGCATCCTTCGGCAATCAGGGTGTTCTGCATGGTGCAATCTGTGATGATCGAACCGGGCAGGTAACGCGGGCGGGAGAAGATCGGCCGCTCGGGGTCGAACAGGTTAAAGGGGGGATTGGGGCGCGCCAGGGCCAGGTTGGTGTCGTAGAAGGAGCGGATGGTGCCGATATCCTCCCAGAAACCTTCAAAGTCGTAGCCCACCACTTTGTGGGTGTGGATGGCGGCAGGGATGACCTCGCCACCAAAGTCATCCACGTTGGTGGATTCAAGGAGTTCAAAGAGCGCGTCGACATTGAACAGGTAAATCCCTGCTGAGGCCAGCAGCGGTCTTTGCGGGTCGTCGCGGCTGACAAAGTCTTGCAGGATCTTCTTGTCCTTCGGTTTTTCTGCGAAATCGGTGATCTGCATTTCCTTGTTACGCTTGAGAATGCCAAAGCGCTCACCATCTGCCATGGTGGCAGGCTGCACAGCGATAGTAATATCAGCGCCGCGCTCCTGGTGGCATGCGAACATTTTGGAAAAATCCATGCGATAAAGGTGATCGCCCGCAAGGATGAGCACATAGCGGGAACGCGACGTGCGAATCTGCAGGAGTTGCTTACGGACAGCGTCGGCTGTACCCTGGTACCAGTCGGTGCTCGACATGGTCTGTTCGGCCGCCCAGATCTGCACCCAGCCGCTGTGAAAAGCGTCAAAGTTGTAGGTGCGGGCGATATGGCGATGCAGTGAGATTGAGTTGAACTGCGTCAACACCGCAATACGATAAATGCCTGAATTAATACAATTACTGATGGGGATGTCGATGAGACGATACTTGCCCGCCATCGGGACTGCCGGTTTGGAGCGCTGTCTGGTTAAAGGGTATAGCCTGCTTCCCCGTCCCCCTCCCAAAATTACCGCCAGAATCTCTTCAAGGCCTGTCATGGTACTCTCCTCTACTGATCATTAACAGAACCGATGATACTGGATTGGTAAGTTACAGCTCCTTAATCCTGACATAATTACACAACGGTTGTCATCCCGAATGAGTTCATACTATTCTACTAAAAAACAACGTGTATGCAATAGGAAAAATTATTGAGATTTTGACAATTACAACGACATCCCCTTGCGGGGATGTCGAGTTTCTTATTGCTGTGGAAAAGTGGTGTTGTAAGGCAATCGAGGAGGCAGGCTGCGTTTGCGGAAGACAAACGTAAGCAGCAGGCCTGCCAGGAATCCGCCGATGTGCGCCATATAGGCTACACCATCACCGGAAGAACTCATCTGGTAAAGCACCTGGAGCAAGAACCAGATACCAATCACCACAAGCGAGGGCAGGGGGATGACCCAGGCGATGATGACCACGCGCACGCGCTGGCGGGGGAAGAGGATCAGGTACGAGGCGAGCACACCCGCGATCGCGCCGGAAGCTCCCAGGTTGGGGATGTTCAGGTCGGAATAGGCGGTGGTGATGAGCTGCGCCATGGTGGCGGCGATACCACAGAGCAGGTAGAAGAGCAGGAAGCGGCCGTGTCCCATGCGATCCTCAACATTGTCGCCGAAGATCAACAGGTAAAGCATATTACCCAATAGGTGCATCCAGCCGCCATGCAGGAACATGGAGGTGAAGATGGTGATCCATTCCACGCCGGGGTTGGTGAGAAAATATGAAGGCACGAACGACCAGCGGTAAATGAAGTTATCCCCGGCAGCAAGCTCGAACAGGAACACGATCACGTTGATAAAGATCAAAAGGTAGGTCACCACGGGCACGGTGCGCCGGGTGGAATTGTCATCTCCAATAGGAAGCATTCTTTCTCCTCATTCTGTTTTCCAGATTATCCCATATTTTGCACAAAACAACGCCTTTTTCTGTTCTTCTCAACAATTGACACAATCCCCTGTCTCTGGTAAATTTGTGCAGTATCTATCATATCGAGAGGGTTTTTTGGTTAATTTAGCTTCGGTCAATGTAAGCAGAAATGTTCAAAGGGTGCATCCGTAGGGAGTTGACGCCGTAATTCGTCTTTAACGCGTAACCGCCACGGGTGCCATCCTCTGACCCGTGGTTTGCATTTAAAGACAAAAAACGGTTTCTGTTCGCTTGGCTTTACATTCGACTGAACTTATGCTTGTCTGTATCGACTGAGTTTGATATTTGCAGCCAGCCACGGGATTCCCGCGGCTGGCTTTTTGTTGAGGTACCAATGAGTAATCGAACAACCAGGCATCGAACTTCCTTCGACTCTGAGCCTGTTGAATTTGAACGAAGACATAATGAGCGAAAACGCAGTTACGATCTGCGCGATGAACCCCGAAAACGACCCATCAATGAGGACCAGTTCAGATGTATGAACTGCTCCCTCCTTGTGACTGCCGATCGGGAACTCGCGGGTGTGAACAACCGCAACCATTGCCCGAACTGCCTGTGCTCCAGACATGTGGACCTGTACAAAGCAGGCGACCGCAAAGCAGACTGCCGTGCGCGTATGCGCCCGCTGGGTCTGACGGTGAAGCACACCGGCAAGAAGTATGGCAACGCCGCGCATGGCGAATTGATGATCATCCACCGCTGCAGCGGCTGCGGCAAGATCTCCATCAACCGCATCGCTGCCGACGATTCCGCCGGCACGCTGCTGGCGCTCTACAAACGCAGTCAGACCATGGACTCGGAACTGCTTCTGGAACTTAAGGAGATGGACATCCAGCCGCTGCAGGCCGCCGACCTGACGACCGTGTACAGTCAGCTTTTCGGCTGGCAGTCGATCGTAGGTGAGTTCACGCCACCGCCTGAGGTGGTGCACGACCTTGAAAATGCGTTATCTGCGAATGACGCGAATTTTAGTTAATTTCGCTAAAATCTTTTTTCTTTGATTAGCGTCTTCAGTTAATTTTTCGCGAAAATAGCGGATAAAAACAGCCGTTGGTTTTCTCAACGGCTGTTTGTTCGTTATACTGAGACCTCGGGGGTCTTTTCCGGCTCAGGTTTGGCTGCTGCCGGTTTTTTCTTTTTCTCGCGCTTGAGCACGAGGTTCTTTGCCTTGTCCACATCCACGACCACCGAATCGCCGTCGCAGAACTCATGGGAGAGTACGGCGTCAGAAAGGTGGTCCTCCACCTTGTCCTGGATCACTCGGCGCAGCGGACGGGCACCCATTTCAGGGTCGTAACCTTCGCTGACCAACTGATCCAGCGCGGCATCGGAGGCGTGCAAGTGGATATTGTGGTCGGCCATACGCGCGGCCACCTTATCAAGTTCAAGGGTGACGATGTTGCGCAGGTGCTCGCGGTTGAGCGGATGGAAGACGATGACGCTGTCGAGGCGGTTGATGAATTCGGGGCGGAAGACCTTGCGCAGTGATTCAAGCAGTTTCTTGCGCATGTCTTCGTAATCGTTCTTCTCCTTTTCGCTTTCGTCGCGGTTCAGATCGAAGCCCAGGTTGCCCTGGCGGCGGATCATCTCGGCGCCAATGTTGGAGGTCATGACAATGATACTGTTGCGGAAGTCCACCTTGTGTCCGCGGGCGTCGGTGAGCTGACCCTCCTCCATGATCTGCAGGAGGATATTGTGGGCTTCGGGGTGCGCCTTTTCGATCTCGTCGAAAACAACGATGGAGTAAGGGCGGCGGCGGATGGCCTCGGTGAGTTGGCCGGCTTCATCGAAGCCGACATAGCCTGGGGGCGCGCCTACCAGGCGGCTCACATTGTGGCGCTCCATGAATTCGGACATGTCGATCTGCAGCAGGGCGTCTTCGCTGCCAAAGAGAAAGCGGGCCAGCGCCTTGGTGAGCTCGGTCTTGCCCACACCGGTGGGGCCGAGGAACATGAAGGAGCCAATGGGGCGGCGCGGGTCTTTGAGTCCGGCGCGTCCGCGGCGCACGGCCTTGGAGATGGTCTGGATGGCTTCGTCCTGGCCAACGATGTAGTTGCGCAGCTCGTCTTCCATGTGCAAAAGCCGCTCCGATTCCTCGGTGGCCAACTGCATGACGGGCACGCCCGTCCACATGGAAACCAGTTCGGCAATATCGTTGGCGGTGACCACCGGGCTGGTGGATCGATCCCAGCCGGTGCGGAGTTTTTCAAGCTGAGCCTCGAGCGTGGCTTCCTTGTTGCTCAATTCCTGGGCGTCGTCGCTGCGGCCAGTTTCCACGGCGATGTGGCGGTTTGCGCGCACGTCCTTGAGCTGTGCCATCAAATCCTTGAAGGTCTGAGCGGCCGGGCTCTTGTACATCCTCACGCGCGAGGCGGCTTCATCGATAAGGTCGATGGCCTTATCAGGCAGGAAGCGCTCGGTGACGTAGCGGGAAGAGAGATGGACGGCCGATTCCAACGCCTCGTCTGAGATAATCAGGCGGTGGTGTTCCTCGTAGGCCTTACGGATGCCCTTGAGGATCTGGATGGCCTCATCGATGGTGGGTTCGACCACCAGGATGGGCTGAAAGCGCCGTTCGAGAGCGGCGTCTGATTCGATGTGTTTGCGGTACTCTTCAAGCGTGGTGGCGCCGATAACCTGCAGTTCACCGCGCGAGAGCGCAGGCTTGAGGATGTTGGCAGCATCCACCGAGGAGCCGGCTGAACCAGCGCCAACGAGCATGTGCAGTTCGTCTATAAAGAGGATGGACTTGGCGGCTTTCAGCTCGTCGATGACGCGCTTGAGGCGTTCCTCGAACTGACCGCGGTACATGGTGCCAGCCACCAGGGAGCCAACGTCAAGCTGGAGCACACGCTTGCCGATAAGCGGCGCGGGAACGTCACCCTCGATGATACGCTGCGCCAGGCCCTCCACGATGGCAGTCTTGCCCACGCCGGGTTCACCGATGAGGGCAGGGTTGTTCTTGTTGCGGCGCGCCAGGATCTGGATGACGCGTTCGATCTCCTTCTGGCGCCCGATGACGGGGTCAAGTTTGCCCTCTTCGGCCAGGGTGGTGAGGTCGACGGCCAACTGATCAACAAGCGGGGTTTTGGCTTCTTTTTTGTCTTCCTTGCGCGGCTGCGGGGCGCCGCCGGCGGTGGCCGGTGAATTGGCGTTCTCCTGCATGATGCGGCGGGTTTGACGGCGCACCTGTTCGGGGGTGACCCCGAGTTTCTTGAGGACCTCTAGCGCCATGCCCTCGGTCACGCGGGTGAGCCCGAGAAGGAGGTGCTCTGTACCGATAAAGGTGTGTCCGAGCATGCGCGCGTCTTCGATGGCGAATTCAAGCACCTGCTGGGCGCCGGTGGAGAGTTCGATGATGCCGGAATCCTCCAGTCCGTAGCCGCACAGGTGTTCCACCACCTCGCGCACCCGGTCCAATTCCAGGCCCAGGTCGCGCAACGCGCGCCCGGCCACGCCGCCATCTTCGAGGATCATACCCAACAGGATATGCTCGGTGTTGATGTAGGGCTGACACAAGCGCTCGGCTTCTTCATGAGCCAGCGAAAGCACCTTGCGCGCCCGCTGGGTAAATCGTTCCATGCCTGCCAAAAGATAATCCTCCTGAACTGTCGATTGCAGAGACAGTTCGATACCGACCAAAATGGTCTGGTTTACTTCGATTTTACCAGTTTTGGGGCTTAACTGCCAATTACACTGATTAGGTCACTAATCTGCGCGAATTTTCATTGAGTAGAGCTTTCACGTAATTCGCAAACATTCATGTAATTTGCGGAGAGCGGTTAACTTATGAGATATGCCATGACCCAGTGTGTGGTGGCGAGCAGGGCGTCCAGATGAGTGCGTTCGTAACTGTGCGAGGCGTCCACGCCCGGACCGATGAGAGCCACGGCAGCGTTGGCACCAGCGCCCCACCAGGCTTCGCCATCGGATCCGTAATGGGGATAGATGTCCACTTTGTAGTCGATGCCGTTGGCCTCGGCCAGGTCGCGCAGGCGGCTGCTCAGTCCATGATGATAGGGTCCGCCGGAATCTTTGACGCAGATGGTGGCGTGGAATTCATCGGAGTTCTGCCCGGCACCCACGGCTGCCATGTCCACGGCCACCAGTTCATGCACTTCGGCGGGGATGCCGGCAGCCGCGCCGTGGCCGACTTCTTCATAATTACTGATGAAGATATGGGTGGTCTGGGCGGGTTTGAGCCCTGCTGCGGCCAGCGCTTTGACCGCGGCCAGGATGCAGGCCACACAGGCCTTGTCATCCAGGTGGCGTGAGCGCACAAAGCCATTGACCACTTCCACGCGCGGGTCGAGAGCGACGAAATCGCCCACTTCGATGCCCAATTTGCGCACGTCTTCTGCTGTTTTAACAACCGCGTCGAGGCGCACTTCCATGGTGTCTTCGGATCGTTCCGTTTTGGCCACGTCAGCGCCGTACACATGGGTGGAGGCCTTGGTGAGCAGGATGCTGCCGCGTATCTTGTCTCCTTTGCGAGTCATCACGGTACAGCCTTCGTTTTCAACGGCGTTCCAGGCATATCCGCCGATCTGCGTGAGCGTCAACCTGCCGCTGCCTTTGATCTCCTTGACCATGGTGCCGAGCGTATCAACGTGGGCGGTGAGGGCGCGCGGGGCATCGCTCTTTTGCCCTGGCAGGCTGACGAGCAAGGCCCCCTTGTGCGTGCGTTGAGTTTCCACACCACCGATGGAAGTGAATGCTTTCTCTGTCAATGTGATGGCGGGGTCAGCCAGCCCGGTGGGGCTGGGTGTGTTTAAAAGATCAGAAAGGAACGAAATCAGGGCTTTCTCATCAATGGTTGGAAGCGGCATGGAAACCTCTCAGAATGTCTTGCCTTCAAAATCGCCAATGATCTTGCGAATCTCGGCGCTGACGGGGATGGCTTTCTTGGTGTGGTAGTCATAAGCCACCATCACTGTTTCGGCAGTGGCATAAACGCGCACGCCGTCAGGTGTGGTGATCTCGTATTCCATCAATAAACTCTTGTTGCCGATCTTGGTCACACCCATTGAGACAATGGCTTCATCGGTGGGTTCGATGGGCTCGATATAGCGCACGTGCACGTCGGCCACAATGAAGGGTAGGTCATTAAATGACTTGCCGTCGAAAAGTCCCAGCTTGCGCATGTAATGCAGGCGGGCGGTCTCGCAGTAGGCCAAAAAGCGTCCGTTGTTGACGTGCCACTGCGGGTCGAGATCACTGTAACGGATGCTGACGGGGTAGGAGAATTTAAATCTGCCCATGGGTGAATTATACCTTTCGAACGGAGGGAGACACAAACGTGGTCGCTAGATTCCCAAACACACCCGGGCTTTGGTTACCATTGCACAAAAACCGAAAATATGAGATAAATAAGGTATTAATACCTAAATTGTCCTAACAGAGGAACGAAAATGCAGATCACACGTCAAGCCGATTACGCGTTGCGGGCCATGCTCTACCTTTCCAAACTCGAACCCGCCCACCGGGCTGCTACCAGCCAGATCGCCGAATCCAAGAAGATCCCGCCCTCATTTTTGGCCAAGATCATCTCACAGTTATCCATCGCCGGCTTGATCCACACCTCACGCGGCGCCCGCGGCGGCGTCACCCTGGCACGCGATCCCCAGGACATCACCATCCTCGAGGTCGTTGAAGCCATCGACGGCCCGATCTCTCTCAACGAGTGCACCCTATCCCCCGAGGGCTGCCCGTTCTCTGCAGACTGCCCCATCCACGACCTCTGGTGTGGGACACAGGCAGATCTTATCGAGAAACTGCGCAAGACCACTTTTGCCAACTTCGCAGCGTAACCACATCGCCGTTATCATTGAAATAAGTATCAGGAAGGGCTTTCCATGTCAACGGGAACACCGATCAACCGACAATGGGTCATTGTTTTAAAGGACGGCAACATCGTCATCGACTGGGGCGACAACCTCTACCAGGATGTGCGCACGGGCGACTTTGTGTCGGTGACCGAGAAGGAATTCAGCCACCACATTCTCAACGAAGACCTTGACCTGCTGGTGCGCGCCGGACGCGTTGCCACGTATACCAATTTGATCGTTTACTTCAACAGCCTGCCGGAACGTCCACAGCGAACCATCGAGTAAGCGAACCGGGATACTCCTTCTCCCCTCCAAAAGAAACGAACGGAGGGGTTTTGTTTACCTGAACAGCGAGGATCATGAACACGAACATCCAGAAAGCCGATTTCAACGCCAACGTCGCCCTGCTGACGGTTACCCGCCTGACCGTGAACACGAGCATCCGCATGGTCTATCCATTCCTGGCCATTTTCGCCGCCGGCATGGGGGTGGAGATCGGCGCGATTTCGCTGGCGCTGGCAGTCTCGATGGCCATGAGCGCGGTTGGGCCATTTCTGGCACCGATTGCTGACCGTTATGGACGCAAGACAGGCATGCTCATGGGGCTTGCCATTTATCTTATCGGTACGCTGTTGGCCGGTATCTGGCCGGGATATGCCACCTTCTTCCTGTCCATCCTGCTGGGTAACCTGGGTAACAACGTGTTCGTGCCCGCTCTGCAGGCCTACCTGGGCGATCACACTCCCTATGAAAAACGCGGCCTGTATCTTGCGATTGCCGAGATTCCCTGGGCGCTCTCATTTATATTGCTCATCCCGCTTGTGGGGTTGATCATCGAAAAATCCATCTGGTACGCGCCATTCTGGTACTTCTCCGCGCTGGTAGTTCTCACCATGGCGCTGATCGCCTGGCGCATCCCCAACGAAAAACCGGCCGCGGATGAGACCAAAAGCCTGTTCAGCAACATCAAGCAGGTGCTGACCTCAGCGCCGGCGATGTGGGGCATGCTGATGGGCTTTTTGATCATCACGGGCAACGAGGTGGTCAACATGGTCTTCGGTGTGTGGATCCAGGATAGTTACGGCTTGCAGATCGCCGCGCTTGGCGCCGCTTCAGCGGTGATCGGTGTCTCTGAACTGGCCGGCGAGGGTATCACCGCCTGGCTGGCCGACCGCATCGGCAAGGAGCGCTCGGTGATCCTGGGGATCGTGTTGAGCAGTGCTTTTGTGCTCACCCTGCCCTGGCTAGGCAAGAGCATTGTTGGTGCTTTGGTTTGGCTTTTCATGTTCTATTTCACTTTTGAATTGATCATCGTCAGCGCGCTGCCCATGATGACAGAGGTAATGCCGCAGGCACGTGCCACCGTGATGGCGCTGTTCATCGCCGCGCTTTCGCTGGGTCGGGCTGCCGGTGACGTGGCCGCTCCGCTGCTCTACCGGGGCGGGTTCTGGTTCAACGCCGGCGCTTGTGTGGTGCTCAACCTGCTGGCCTGGCTGGCGCTTTCGCGCATCCGCTTCCCAAAGCAAACCAAGCTTCCTGATGAGGTCGTGAAATGACCGGGAGGATCCAGGCGAAGCGCGCCTTGAGGATGCGCTTCCAGGTAGCGCTGTTCGCTGCCGTGCGTACGGTGGTGAACATCAACACGCGCATGATCTACCCGTTCTTGAATACATTTGCCAGCGGTCTGGGCGTGGACCTGACTGCCATCTCGCTGGCTGTAACTGCGCGCTCGTTCACCGGTGCGCTTTCTCCATTTATTACCCCTATTGCCGATAAACGCGGCCGCAAGCTGAGCATGCTCATCGGACTGGGCATGTTCACCCTGGCGTCAGGGTTGATCTACTTCTGGCCAACCTACCTTTCCTTCTTCATCTCCATCAACCTGGCCTTCCTGGGTATGTATGTGTACGTATCGTCGACGGAAGCCTACCTGGGCGACAACGTGCGCGAGAACCAGCGCGGTCTGGCGCTGGCCATGGTGGAATGGGGTTGGGCGCTGGCCTTCATCGTGGGCATGCCTCTGGTGGGCTGGATGATGGATAAATACGGCTGGCAAGCGCCCTTCCCGGTGCTCGGCGGTTTTGGTGTTATCTCCATGCTGCTCATTTTGTGGCTGGTGCCGAATGTCAAGCCACCCACGGGTCAAGGCAACAGCATGCTGGCCAGCATCAAGCAGGTGCTCAAGGTGCCTTCAGCCCGCGCTGCGCTCCTGATGAGCCTGCTGCTGGTGGCTTCCAACGAGGTCATCAACCTGGTATTCGGAGTGTGGCTTGGGACGTCATTTGGGCTCAAACTGGCGGCCCTGGGCGCAGCCTCGGTCTTCATCGGCGTCTCGGAATTGGTGGGGGAATCGCTGGGCGGCGTGCTTTCGGACCGCATCGGGCGCAAGCGCAGCATCTGGCTGGGTATGTTCTGTATCGTGCTCATTTCAGCGGCGCTGCCGTTCATCGGGCGCAGTGAGGTGGGAGCGTTCATTGGTCTGTTCCTCTTCTACCTGGCCTTCGAGTTCGCGTTCGTAGCTGCGCAGCCGCTCATGACCAACCTCGTCCCCGAGGCGCGCGCCACCATGATGGGCATCAACAAGACCGCGCTCTCGCTGGGGCGCATGGTGGGCAACCTGGTGGCGCCATTCCTTTTTACCCTCGGCTTCTGGGCCAACTGCGGCGCGGCCATTGTGCTCATCGGCCTCTCGGCCGCTGCTCTGCTTGGAGTGAAGGACCAAAAGTAGTTGGGGATTGCTTCACCTGAAAAAAAGGCTCGTAATGACAATAATGAAGTCGTCTGGACTATAATACCTTCACCTGCGTACCCCTGATTGCAGCGGAGGTCCCATGCTGATCCACAACATCTCACAATTGCTCACCCTGGCCGGCGCACCCCAGCGCGGTACTGACCTGGGTCGCCTGGGTATCATCGAAAACGCGGCTGTGTTGGTGCGCGGCGAGATGATCGTCCAGACCAGCAGCAGCGCCGACCTCTTGCAGAGATATCCCAACGAAGAGCGCCTAGACGCGGGCGGTATGGCCGTGCTACCTGGTTTTGTGGACCCGCACACTCACCTGGTCTGGGCAGGCGACCGCGCCGCTGAGTTCGAAATGCGCCTGCAGGGCAAGACCTATATGGAAATCATGGCTGCTGGAGGCGGCATCGCTTCCACGGTGATGGCCACCCGCGCCGCTTCGCCGGAAGAATTGTACAAACAAACAAAAGCCCGCGCGCACGCGCTCTTCCGCAGCGGTACCACCACTGTCGAAGCCAAGAGCGGTTACGGTCTGGAATTGACTGCCGAACTCGCCCAATTGGAGGTATTACTCCGGTTGGACGACGAAGGCCCGCTGGAATTGGCGCCCACCTTCCTGGCCGCGCACGCCGTGCCGCCCGAATATAAGAACCGCGCTGACGAATATACCGACCTGGTGACCAACGAGATGCTGCCAAAGCTAAAGGATTGGTGGCCGCAGCATGCCGGGCAGCGCCCGCTACCATTCGTGGATGTGTTCTGCGAGGACGGCGCCTTCGACCTGGCGCAGACGAGCCGCATCCTCAGCGCGGCAAAAGCGCTGGGTTTTCCACTCAAACTGCACGTGGACGAATTCGTCAACCTGGGCGGCGCCAGCCTGGCCGCCGAAATGGGAGCCGCCTCTGCTGATCATGTGGTCAAAACTTCGGCGGCAGACATCCGCGCGCTGGCGGCCGGCAACACAGTGGCCGTCTCGCTGCCGTGCACTCCCTTTGGGCTTGCTCAACCCGAGTACTCCCCGGCCAAAGAGATCATTGCCGCGGGCGGGTTGCTGGCCATCGCCTCCGACATCAACCCGGGTACAGCCTGGTGCGAGAGCATGCAGTTCGTCATTGCCCTGGCCTGCCGCTACCTCAAACTCACTCCGGCACAAGCGCTGGCCGCGGCCACCATCAACGCCGCGGCTGCCATTGGGCGCGCGGATCGTATCAGCTCTATCGAGCCCGGCAAGCAAGCCGATCTGCTTATTCTTTCGGTGCCCGATTACCGCCACCTGGCCTATCGCTTCGGCAGCAACCTGGTGAAAACAGTGATCAAAAAAGGAAAGGTTATCCGCTAATTGCGCGAATTATTACGAATTTGCGCTAATGTTTTCTTTGTTAAAACCTTAGCGACGATCAGCCTAAATTCGCGTAATTCGCGGAAAAAAGGATTTATCGATGCTGACATTGGAAGAAGCCAGAAAATGGTACGTTGATACCGACCCGGTGCACGATTTTTCGCACATCGAGCGCGTCTACCGCATGTCTGAGCGGCTGGCAAAAGCAGAGGGCGCTGACATGGAGATCGTCCATGCCGCGGCGCTGCTGCACGACGCTGAAGGCACCACTCCCGGAAGCGAATCGCGCCTGGAGCATCACCTGCGCTCGGCAGAGTTCGCCCAGAAGATCCTCGAAGCCGAAGGCTGGCCGCAGGAGCGTATTGACGCGGTAAAACACTGCATCCGCGCGCACCGCTTCCGTGATGACCGCGAACCGCCGGAGACCATCGAGGCCAAATGCATCTTCGACGCCGATAAATTGGATGTTCTCGGCGCTATTGGCGTTGTGCGCGTAGCCGTATATGCCGCGCTGGCCGGCACACCCACCTACTCGGCTCCTTCGCCGCAGTTCCTGGAAACGGGCAAAGAGGTGCCCGGAGAAGCGCACAGCGCCTATCACGAGTACCTGTTCAAGCTGCGCAACGTGGAAAAACGTCTCTTCACTGCCACAGCCCGTGAACTGGCACACGCTCGCGGCCGCTACCTGGACGAATTCTTTTCCCAACTTATTGCTGAATACAATGGAGAACGATAAATATGCAAGAAAATAATCAACCCACCCTCACACAGGTCATCGCCTGGGCCAAAGCCGCCGGGCAGATCGTGCGCGAAAAATTCTACGATGAACACACCATCGGCTACAAAGGCGCGGTGGACGTGGTCACAGAAGCCGACAAAGCCTCTGAAGAATACCTGCTGGAGCAGATACGCAACAATTTCCCGCAGCATGCCATCATCACCGAGGAGAGCGGCGAACTGGCCGGCGACAAGAGCAATTGCTGGTACATTGATCCTCTGGACGGTACCATTAATTATGCCCACCGGCTGCCCATCTATTGTGTCTCCGTCGCCTACGCACATGAAGGGAAACTGCAGCTCGGGGTGGTCTATGACCCAACCTCCGGCGAGTGCTTCAGCGCGGAACGGGGCAAGGGCGCATTCCTGAACGATAAACACATCTCCGTCTCGCAAACCCCGGAACTGATCCAATGCCTGCTGGTGACCGGGTTTCCGTATGACCGCGAGAGCCCCAGCTACAAACGCGGTCAACGCCTGTTCACCCACATGACCACTGTTACCCAGGGGGTGCGCCGTCTAGGGTCAGCCGCGCTCGACCTGTGCTATGTTGCCTGCGGGCGCATGGACGCCTATTTTGAGCTCTCCATCCACTCGTGGGACATCGCCGCGGCAGCGCTCATCACCCAGGAAGCCGGTGGCACGGTCACGGATATCCACGGCAACCCTGACTACATGACCCCGCCGTATGCCCTGATCGGTTCCAATCCGCTGGTGTATCAGCAACTATTAACTGAAATTAAGAACATCGACTGACAGTTCCTGTATAATTCTTTTGTCTTTGTTCACAAATCCACAATCTTTCGAGGTGTTCGATGGCAGTAAAAACCAAAGGGTACGCGCAAAAACGCTGGAGCCTGGCCGACCTTTACCCGGTGGCCGACGGCCCCAAAATGAAGAAGGACTTCAAGGAGCTTGACAAGAAGGTCGGCGAATTTGAAAAGATGCGCCCACTCCTCACCGCTTCCATCAGCCAGGCGGACTTTCTGTCCGTCATCAAGGCGCTGGAAGTGATCTACGAGTTGGCCAACCAGTTGGGCAGCTACGCTGAACTGTTGTTCACCGAGAATACACAAGACCAGGCAGCCCAGACCCTGATCGCCCGCACCAGCCAACTCATGTCTGAGATCGAAAACCGCACCCTCTTCTTCGGCCTGTGGTGGAAGGAGCAATCCGATAAAACCGCCGAGAAGTTAATGAAGAACAGCGGCGATTACCGCTACTGGCTGGAGGAAATGCGTCACTTTAAACCGCATACCCTCAGCGAACCCGAAGAGAAGATCATCAATACCAAGAACGTCACCGGCAATAACGCCCTGGTCACGCTCTACAACTCCATCACCAACCGCTACACCTTCAAGATCGAGGTGGACGGCAAGACGCAGGAACTGACCCGCGGCGAACTGATGATGTACGCCCGTGAAGCCGATCCCAACCTGCGCGCGGCTGTCTACCAGGAGCTGTACCGGGTCTACGGGCAAGACGGACCCATCCTGGGGCAAATGTACCAGACGCTGGTGCGCGACTGGCGCAACGAGAACGTGGGCATGCGCAAGTTCAGCTCGCCCATCTCGGCACGCAATCTTGGAAACGACCTTCCCGATGCCGTCATTGAGACGCTGCTGAAGGTAGCCGCCAAGAACACCGATGTTTTCCAGCGCTTCTTCAAGTTAAAAGCCAAACTGTTGGGCGTGAAGAAACTGAGTCGTTATGACATCTACGCGCCCATCGCCAAGTCAGACAAGAAATTCGCATACGATAAGGCCGCCGAGAAGGTGATGCAATCCTTCCGCGAGTTCGATCCGCGCTTTGAGGCGCTGGCCAAGAGCGTCTTTGACGAGGACCATCTGGATGCCGAGGTGCGCAAGGGCAAACAAAGCGGCGCTTTTTGCGCCACCGTTGGCCCCAAACTTACCCCGTGGGTGCTGCTCAACTACCAAGGCAAATCCGACGATGTCTCGACCATGGCGCATGAATTGGGTCACGCCATCCATTCCTTGCTGGCGAGTGAACACACCATCTTCACCCAGCACGCCTGCCTGCCCCTGGCTGAAACGGCTTCAACCTTCGGCGAGATGATGCTGGTGGACCGCCTGCTGGCCGAAGAAACCGACGACAGCGTCAAGCGCGACCTGCTCTTCCGCCAGGTGGACGATTCCTACGCCACCATCCAGCGCCAGGTGTTCTTCGCCCTGTTCGAGAAGCAGGCGCACCAGATGGTTGTCGACGGCGCCTCGGTGGACGAGCTCTGCGTTGCCTACCTGAAGAACCTCAAAGAACAATTCGGAAGCGCGGTGGACGTGAGCGACGAGTTCAAGTGGGAATGGGTTTCCATCCCGCACATCTACCATACCCCGTTCTACGTGTATGCCTACGCCTTCGGTCAGTTGCTGGTGTTCGCCCTCTACAAGCAGTTCAAGAAAGAAGGCGAATCCTTCAAGCCGAAATACATCAAGCTGCTTTCAGCCGGCGGCTCCGAGGCCCCTGTGAAGGTGCTGCTTGATGCCGGCGTGGACGTGAGTAAAGCTGAATTCTGGCAGGGCGGCTTTGATGTAATCAAGGGTCTGGTCGATCAGCTCGAGAAGATCACCAAATAGTTTTCTAGTCTACAAAGTGAATCACACAGGCAGCCATCCGGCTGCCTGTTTTTTTTACCTATTGAAATCAGTTCTGGCAGAAGGTATATTGAATTTATTGACCGGGCTGAACGAATAGTGGTTGGAGGGATTATGCGAACAAGAATCTCGATATTTGGTTCGAAGATCATTGCTGTGTTCCTGCTGCTCACATTTTTGCTCTCAGCAATGACCGGCTGCACTCCATCTGGAAAATACTCCGGAACACCCGTTAAAGTCCTCATTGTTTTCATTCAATTTGTTGATATCGCCGATGACTGCCCTGACCCTGCAGAATGTGAGTGGTTTTTTGGGCCAAAGAACCGGGCGCTCATGGGGGAGCCCAGACACACAGCCAGCGAGTATCGCTCCATCCTGGAAAAAGGTGTAAACGAGTATTATCAGCGTGCCACCTACGGGCAGGTTTACTTTGATTTCGATGTACTCGAGAGCACACGCAGTAATGGCTGGTGGGCTTCACCGCATACGCTCACTGAATACAACCATGAGAACCCAAGTGTCAAACAAGAATCGGTGAATATTGCCTACACTGAACTAGGCGACAAAGTGCTGGAATACGAGCGCATCCTGGTGGTCTATGGTATACAGGGGCGCGCCGGGCAAACCTACTGCGTTCACTATCCGACCCCCGATTATGCTTATCCAGCGAATTTTATAAAGAATGACCTTAATGTACCCGACGACCAGGAATCGGGGTACATCCCGATGATCGTTTCTGATGCCGCCGAGGACGCTTCGGATGCCCAATTGATCACCCTGGTGAGCCACGAACTGGGGCACCAGATCGGCGCTGTGGATTTGTATTACGACGGCTACCCGGGCGTGGGCTACTGGGACATCATGGATGATGATACCAAGATGTACCATTTCAGTGCCTGGACAAAGCTGGATAAAATGTGGCTGAGCTGGGACGCCAACACCACAAAGATGCCCTGTAATTCCGGCTCCTGCGAGATCACAACTGTGCTTGACCCAGTGGAGGTGGTGGGCAATAACGCCCTGACCATTCCGATCAGCGAGCCGGTGGGTTATTTCACCTATGCGGACGAGTATGAACCCACCGCGGCATCCGCACAGAATGTGGGACTAAACACCTTCATCGGTATCATGGCGGAGTGCCGTATGCCCATCAACGGCGACGAAGGCATCCCCGAGCAGGGTGTGCTGGTAACATTCAGCAATCCATACAACGACAAGTCACTGGCCGGGACGATGTCTGAAGCGCTCACAAACGAGGCTAATCGGTACGCGCTACTCCAGCCCGGTGAACAATACTATAGCGACCTCTACAAAGTGCGCATCATCAACGAGTCTGAGTTGGGCGACAGCAAGTGCACAGTGCACGCAGAACGGGAAATGCCGCTCGTGCCTGACCTGTATATTTCGCAAAATGCCACCCCTGAGGATGGCAGTTATGACCAATACCGCTCCATTGATATCTGGAACGATATTGATACCAATGGTCCCAACACATTCCCTGCTTCACAGGAAGTTTTCATTGCCACCACTGTTTACGGTCCGGTATCGGTACCCGAGGGCGTTGGCGATCCTATTTCGCTTACTGAATGGAATTACGCCCATTACCTCATCCATAATTCAGGCGGCGCCACGGCCAAGAACATCACGGTGAACGTGTATCTCAGGCAAGTGGTAAATGTTTCGGTGCAGGATTCGGATTGCGGCGGAGACGAAGCCAGCCCCTATCCTGAGATACAAAACTTGGCCATTCCGCAATTGATAGGCACGTACACCATCGCAGAGTTAAAACCCGGCGAGACCATCACGCATTCAGCTTATTACAAGACTGACAAGAAAACCCCGGTTGAGATCGAGGTGGAGATCGTACCGGTGGACGGCGAGGTCAACACGTTTAACAACATCGCTTACGAGACCAACAATTATTTTTACGGTCAACCCTACAATATCGCCGACGCGCCGGGATATGACGGTATGGGTGTCACCCTGGATGCAGGCTGCCAGAAGGATATTTCATTCATTGCCCAGGAGATGCCGGGGCCGGAACAGGAAACCTGCAAGGATTGGGATTTTTCCATTGAACCGGTCAGCGGCAAGATCGACCCGGGCGAGACGGTGCTTTTCAATGTCACCGGTGTACCCGGGGAGGATTCTGCACCGGGAGATACCTGCCGGGTGCAGATGTGTGTGATGATGCCCATCACCAGCTCCTACTCACCGGTGGCCTGCATGGATGTGGAGGCACGCACGGTTGAAGAAGCCTCACTTACATGTTCGGTTACCCCACAATCGGTGAACTTGGGTGAATCGGTACAGGTGACCGGCGCACTTGATCCCGGGCTGGCCGATACCATAGGTCTGAGCTATATCCCGCCTGAAGGCGAGAGTGTGATGAACAACGTCCAGACTAGCGGCAACGGTGATTATAGCGACAGCTTCTCTCCCACCATGGCCGGCGTCTGGAACGTGCGCGCCTCATGGGTGGGAGACGATACCCATGCTCCCACGGATTCAGAGTTGTGCCGCTTTGTGGTGGCTGAGGAGCCCAAAGAACCGATCTTTACACCAAGCGTGCAGGCCAACTGCCGCGAAGGCTCCTCGGTATTCTGGAAGGCCTTTGGTGCTACAGCGTTGGGCGTCACCTACCCCATCGTGGGCGTCAGCCCCGATGGCTCGTGGTACTACATCCAATTCAGCGAGAGCCGTCAGTGCTGGGTGAAGGGAGATACGGGCGCTGCCAGCGGCGATCTCTCGGGAGTGCCGGCCGTGCCGGTACGCGAGATCACGCCCACGCCAACTCCAACGGCGACTCCCTCATGCACATGGGTCACCCTTCCTTCTGGACAAACAGTCTGCCAATAACCAGAAATCATCTAACAGCATGGGCAATTAAAGAATTGCCCATACTGTTTGCTCAATCTACTGAATTTATCCCCAAAAGCAAGATGAATCGTTCTTGTCAGCGATAGATATGTTTTGAGAAACATTGTTTGTATAATGAAAAAGAGAAGGTTTCGCCTATAAGAAAGGAAGGATGCCATGAAGAACATCCGTTTTCTTTCTGTGGTGATCCTTGCAGCCGCATTGCTGCTGAACTCATGCGAATTCCCATCGATCTCCACTGACAAAACCACTGCTGTGCCGGAGCAGGAAATGGCACTCCCCACAGAAACGTTCGCGCCCGTTTGCCCGGATATCACCGCGTATGGCAAGATCTATGATCATTGGCCAAGCGGGTTCAAGCTGGTGACCACAAATCCAGAGTTGACCTGGTTCTACTCCTCACCCGGCGGGACGCTCGCCAGTGTGGAGGAGTGGGCAAGCAAGTGCAAACCCGATTCCTACACTGTGTATCTATCAACCGGGCCCGATTTTGATAATGAGATTGTCATTGACGTGGTAGACCCTGTGATTACCGCTGACGTCACCAAGCTGACCATGGAATGGACCATTCCCAGCGGACTGGAACCCATGAAGGTATACCGCTGGGCAGTGGTCGGTCACACCGGCGGGATGACCCTGGAAGAATGGAAGATCGCCGACCTGCACGATGATTCGGTGTGGCCGCCGTTGAATACTGTGAACATGGCTTACAAACGCTGTACCTTCCGCACCGGCCCTGAATGCGCGTCAGGTCAGATCGAAGTACCGCAGTTGATCTACCCCATTGAGGGCGCAACGATCGACACGTTGACCCCGGTCATCACCTGGGATGTGGAGGGTTGCATGCCGCTGGTGTTCATGGTGGAGATCTCCACCACGTCCAGCTTTGCCAACCCCCAGTCTTACATCGATACCAGTCTGCCCGGTGACTACACCTGGCAGCAGCAACGCAACTATCCTTATGCCGCGGTGAAGTATGCGTTGCGCGATTGCACAAAATACTACTGGCGCGTGCAAGGTGGCATTGGTGAAGGAGGCGCGCTTGGAGATCGCGAATGGGGCAGCTTCTCGAACCCGGAGACCTTCTTTGTGAACCTGGGGGCATGCCCGACCCCCACGCCCACTGCCATCCCGCCCACACGCACCCCTACTCCAACTGAAACACCTGAACCCTTCTCGTGTGCTGGGTTGGGTTATGAATCTTGTACATCTCATTCCAATGTATGTGACTGGGTAGTGCCTCCGCCAACTCAATTCAAGCCTGCATACTGCACGGATAAATAATCAGGACATGGGTTTATGAAGGAGCGATTCTTCTACATCGCTCCTTCTAGCTTTTTAACATCGCAATTTTCACAGACTCCGCGCCTCCGCGTGAGCCGAATTTTCAATTTATGGTATATTTTAATTTCAGACAATTCATCCCCCCTGTTGGAGCGCGTCATGTACTTTGCAATTGAAGGCGTTATCGGTGTAGGCAAGACCACCCTGGCACGCATGCTTCAGGCCAGTTTCGATGCGGAACTGGTGCTTGAGGTCTTCGAGGAAAACCCCTTCCTCAGTGATTTCTACTCCGACCGCCAGCGTTACGCCTTCCAGACCCAGATCTTCTTCCTGCTCAGCCGCTATCATCAACAGCGCCGCAACGTGAGCGACCGTCTCAGCGAGGCCAAGGCGCTCATCGCCGACTACACCTTCGAGAAGGACGCACTCTTCGCCCGCATCAACCTGAGCGGCGACGAACTGGAAATGTATTACAAGGTCCAGGAAGCGCTGGCTGAGAAAGTGACCAGCCCCGATCTGGTGGTCTACCTGCGCGCAAGCACCGATACGCTGATGAACCGTATCGCCATGCGCGACCGCTCTTACGAGCGCGGCATGGAACGCGCCTACATCGATCAGCTCAACCAATCTTATGACGAGTATTACCTGGGCGCTGCCCACAGTTCGCCCGTTTTGATCATCGATTCGAACGAGATGGACTTTGTGAGCAACCCGGCAGATTTCCAAACCATACTCAACCGCGTCCGAGAAGCCCTGCAGTTGGCGCCTTTCCAGCCGCAGCTCCTCTGACCCAGGCAGGTGACCCATGCGCATCACCCGTGATCTGTTGCTCTCCCTCGCCCGCGACAACGCCGCCAAGATGGCCGCACGGGACCGCAGTCTGGTCTGCGCCTACATTGTAGGCTCGCTGCTGCGCGAAGACCCCTTTCTGGGCGAAGTGACCGACATCGACCTGGTATGCGTTCACGATAAAGAGATCAAGCAGTCGCGCGAGATCGTACGCGTCAACGCAGACATTCACCTGGATGTCACCCACCTGCCGCAATCGCTGTTTGAAGACACGCAAACCCTGCGCGCCGACCCCTGGATTGGCGGCACTCTTGATGAGAGCCCGCTGGCTTTACGCGACGCGCAGCACTGGTTCGATTTCACCCGTGCCACCATCACCGGATCCTTCTGGAAGCCGGAGTACGTGATGGCCCGTGTCAACAGCTTCGCGGGGCGGGCGCGTCAGACCTGGCAATTGCTGGCGGATGATGGACTGCCGCAGGGAATTAAACGCACAGAAGCCTATCTCAATACGCTCAACGACGCGATCAACGCGGTAGCCTGCATCAATGGTGCGCCGCTGACCACACGCCGTATCCTGCTGGACCTGCCGGAACGCGCCTACGCGCTCGACATGCCCGATCTGGCGGCCGGTTTAATCTACCAGTACACCAACGACGCGTTCACCGAGGAGAACTGGGCAGCCTGGATGCCGCAGTGGCAGGCCTCCTTCGACGCCATGGCCGCGGTCAAAGCAGCGCCGCTGGATGTGATCCCCACCCGCAAGAACTACTACTGGAAAGCCGCCAGTGGTTTTGCTGAGGAGCACCCGGCCGGAGCCCTGTGGATCATGCTGCGCACCTGGACGCAGATGGCGGCGGTGCTGCCAAAATCGGAGCAGCCCTACAAGGATTGGCTGGCGTTCACGCGCGTGCTCGAACTGGATAGTCGCGGCCTGCCCGGGAGGCTCGAATCTCTCGACCAACTGCTGGAAAGCGTTGAGTTGACCGTGGAGAAGTGGCGCGCCGACCACGTCTGATCCTTCCACAGCCGGGGGTGTGGATAAACGGGAATAAACTGTGGATAACTGCGATTTTATGTGGATGGATTGCCTCAACCGCTCCCTGTTTCGTGGATAAAATCCTTTTTTTCAGCATCATGTGTCGATGGTTTTGACTATTTTGAGGCTCTTTCGCTTGTTTCCTGCTGGAGCGCATTCTGCGGACAAATTATCCACAGTCTAAAATGAGAACCTTCGTCTCAAATTCGACTCAAGTTGACTTAAATCTGTGATGAAATGGCACGTTTTCGCACGAGAAGGTTCCTTAAGGTTCTCTTTATCCACATTTCCACAGCCCCTGCGACTTCTACGATACTGATTAACAAACAATATAAAAGAGTTAATACCCTCATCACTCCACGTTTTCCCGGATGTGGATAAATTTCATGTCTTCCGCATTGTCTATACAACTTAAACGAAGTGATTGAATACACCCCTGGAATCTTGTACAATTTGATTAACTTTTGGTGGTCGCGCCCCTAATTGTTACTTCTTAGACATACATTGAAGGGAGAGAGACAATGGACGTCATCAAAGTCAAAGCAAACTCGCGGACCGCGGCAGTGGCAGGGGCCATAGCAGGGGTAATGCGCGAACATAAGCATGCTGAAGTCCAGGCGATCGGCGCTGGGGCCGTGAACCAGGCGGTCAAGGCACTTGTCTTGGCCAAGGGATATCTCTCTGAAGACGGCATCGAGGTCACATGTATCCCTGAATTTGTGGATGTCGAAATCGACGGAAAAGTGCGAACAGCCATAAAACTGACAGTCGATCCGAAGTAAATCTTGGCGTGCTGAAATAAAAGGGCAGAAGTAACTTCTTCTGCCCTGGTTGAGGTTAATCGTCGGGGATCTCTTCTTTGGTGAAGACGACCACTTCCTTGCCGGTGAGTTTTTCGCGCACTTTCGCCGCGATCAGGTCCAGGTGATGTGGATGAGCGACGAAATCGAGATCGTCGGCGGGCACGGTGAGGATGGGGCAGAGGGTGAAGTGGTCGATCCAGCCGTTGTAGAGACCGTTGAGGTTTTCCAGGTAGGCCGGCGCGATGGATTGTTCGTACTCGCGGTTGCGCAGGGCGATGCGTTTGAGCAGGGTGGGCACCGAGGCGCGCAGGTAGATGACCAGGTCGGGCGGGGTGAGAGTCTCGGCCAGGGTGAGATAGAGGGAGCGGTAGGTGTTGTAATCGCGGTCAGCCATGTTGCCCTGCACGTAGAGGTTGCGCGCAAAGACCTCGGCGTCCTCATAGATGCTGCGATCCTGGATGACCGAGCCCTGCACGTGCAGCAGCTCGTGATGGATGCGCAGGCGGTGGGTGAGGAAGAAGATCTGCGATTGGAAGCTCCAGGCGGGCATGTTCTTGTAGAAGTCGGAGATGTAGGGATTATCGGCCACCGGTTCGTAGAAGGGCTGGCAGTCGAGGCGGCTGCTGATCATCTCCACGAGGGTTGACTTGCCGACGCCGATGTTGCCTGCCACTGCGATAAACTTCTTCATGCTCTCTCCTCAAACCGGGTATTTTGATGATTATATCATCGGCGCTTAAAACAACAAAAAAGACAGCCGCGCGGCTGTCTTTTTCACGTTCAAGTGGGTCTTACGCAGGCTGGGCTGCACCGGTGGGGCAGACGTCAGCGCAGGCACCGCAGTCTTTGCATTTGTCGGGGTCGATCACGTACTTGTCGGGACCGGCGGTGATGGCGGCTTCGGGGCATTCGGGCTCGCAGGCGCCGCAGCTGATGCAATCATCGGTAATCTTGTGGGTCATGTTTCAAATTCCTTTCATGAAAGGTTTACTAATTAGTGTGTGTAGGATAGCACAGGCTTTTATTAGCGTCAATAGGAGGAATATCAGAATTTTACTTATCAGCCAATGGCGCAAATTTTTGCGAATGCTCTCTAACAAAAATTAAATGAAAAACCTTACCGCTAATGACGCGAATTTATGCGAATGCTCTCTAATGAAATTTAGAGCAAAACCAAATCGAATTTAAGACGCTTGACAGTCGTGACGCTTGCATTATAATAATGGGCACGTTCCTCGTTAGCTCAATCGGCAGAGCGGGCGGCTGTTAACCGCTAGGTTCGAAGTTCGAGTCTTCGACGAGGAGCCTTTTGGCAAAAATGACATGTTTGAACTCAGACATGTCATTTTATTTTCCCCTTTTCCATTCTAAAAACTGTTGAAATTTCTCAAAATCTTTATCAATATTTTCTTGACTATCCCCGTTCACGAACATTGAATCAATGAGATTCTTTTTCATATCATCATCAACATTTGAATAAAACTGATCGGTTATTCCGGTTGTAGAATGCATGACATTCTGACTAATAGCTTTATAGTCTTCTTGCGTCTTAGAATGCGCCTGGCCAAAGTGAACATGACCATGCCTGAATTTATGGGGGGAGTGATACGGAAGCCCTACTTTTTCCATCCATGCTTTGAGATTCTTTCGAGCGATCATTACTCTTGAATCGTTTGGTTCTCTACAATTTGGATTGATCTCGCCAGTATCTGGGAGAAGTGGAGGAAACCAGAATCCATCATCAGGCAAAACTTTTCGAATTTCTTCATCCCATGCTTTACATACTTCCAATAATTCGGGGATAGGATAAAGAATCGTTTTCGCGCTTTTACTATTCTTTGTGTGAACACCCAACGATGTAAATTGATAGACAAAACGATTTTCAAGATCAACTGCTTTGATCGGTAAGGTGACAAATGCGCCGATACGAATACCCGAAAGGTACCAAAATACTGCTGCTGCCCGGATTCGTCGTTCTACGAGGTTCTCAGCAGGAGCACGAGCGATCTTGATAATCTCTTCGAGAGTTACATACTCTTTTGTTTGAGGAACATCAGACAGACGCTTTGCTTTAATCTTTATGATCCACGAAAGTTTAATTCTCCGAGAATCTCGATCATTATCAATTAGCCAAATGAAAAACCTTCTTGCGGTTGATAATACTTTCTTAATATGAGCAGGCGAGGAAGGCTCTTCTTTGCCATCAAATCGAGCAGCTCTCATGTATTCTGGAAAAGTTGGATTGACCGCGGGAGCTTTTGAAAACGGAACACTATCGGCCCATTCGAGCAAATAACGTAAATAGGTTTGCTCTAATTTCCACGATCCCATGGAAATCTGGTCAACATGAAAGCGATCTTCAAGATACGCTTTAGTGAGTTTCCAATTCTTTTTGTTGATCATTCTTTTTCCGTTTAGCATCTACAAAGCGAACTACTTTTTTCCCACAATTTGGGCAAATGTAACAGTCATAAACAAGATTTCCATTTTGTTTTCTTTCAGGGTTCGACACAACAATTATTTTTTTACAAGACACGCAATATGCTTGACCTTTTTCCAGAGTTCTTTTTTGGTAATTTTCTTCGTACCACCTTTTAAAATTCTTCCCATTTATTAAATAATGACCTTGACTATCTCTTGAAAATGGACACCCCAAGGGAACATAAACCCGATAAAACTGATCCTGGTAAATTCCGATCTCTTCAGAAAGTTCTTTAGGAGTGTAAAGCATATTCAATAATCCCTTGACCCTATTTCTTTGGGATCCGTTTAACCTACCCTTCAATAAGAATTCCGCGTTATCTTCCATTCGCATTCCTTTCTTTTGGTGTGGGGCCCCCTGCTCACGCAGCAACCCCCACACCAAAAGAAATTCATAATCGCTTGAAAATTTCAGCTTTTTTCTTTGCCTTTTGATTAATCTTCTCTAGTGATTCACCATGCTTTTGCAGACCTTCATAAAGTCCAATCCAAGAAACATCATTCTCACTTAATCGTGCCATCGCCCCAGAGATCGTACCGCTAACAGATTTTATGTACGCATCTGATACCCCATGAAATTCTTTGCCAAATCTCGAAATTGGCCATGAAACTTCATCACGCCATCGAGTAACAACATCTCTTAAATCAATCCATAATGGAGATTCATCCCAACGATTTCGATTACTATCAGTTTCATCAGGTATACACAACCTTCCCCAATCCAGAAGATAATTAACCAACTCACGCATAGAAAATCCGCAAAACTTTTTAAAGTCTTTTAGATCATCGGAGAAATTTCCATCCTTGGGCTTTACTTCCCACTCGATACGCGTTACAGGCCCCGCAAAACCCTTCCAGACGTCCTTCCAGTACACGTAATCGCCATCAACCATACATTGAGCGACTTTGTCATAAATACGCAGGTAAACGGACGATTTACGTGACCCGATATATAAAGTCTCAAGATTCCCGGTTCGTGAGTTTTTATGAATTGTCGATAATTTTGATCGGCCTACCCAACCATCCGACCAGAATTGAATATTCTGATCTTGCATTGATACACCCAAGAGATCGACAGCGAGATCAATTCTGGTAATGCTAATTTGGTAAATATCTTTTGTTATTCCAATGCCGATCAACAATTCTCTGACAGCATCATACAGATTTTTGTTATTCGCTAATAGGAATTTTGGGCCAAGCTGAACCCATGCGCCCATCCCTTGACCTTCTCCACATTTTTCATCAACCTGATCTGTCAGGAACACACGCGCATCATGCTGCCAAACACTCACGCGATAACCACATGCCCCACCTTTTACTACATAATCCTTAACCGCTATTCCCTGTTTAACTAAACGTGAATCTCTGTCTTTGACGAATTGATACCAATAGTCAAATACATCCCTTTTGGGATAATCAACCCAAAGGTACATAGTATCAATTGTTATAAAAGCATCCATAAATGAACCTCTGTATTTTGCACCCCCGTATTACAGTACGGGGGTTTTCCGGTTGCCCGGATTTGTTCATCATCGCCCTTTCAGGTTACTGCAAGCAGCGCGCCGTCAAGGTCGCTTCGCTCCCTATGACTGCGCCGCTTTGCTTGCAGTATGAAAAAGGAGCGATGATTCAAAATGACTTGTGTTACTGCCAAACATGCTGTATGATTAATAAAAGGCAATTAATCCTTGCGCATGTCTTAGCATACATTATTGTATGCAAAAGCATGCGGTTTGTCAATAGTTAATTGGAGCCAAATGGATCCTGAAAATAATCCGACTGTCAAAAAACACATGGAATATATGGGCTCGATGATTCGCCTAGCAAGGGAAGAAAAGGGGATTAGTCAGGAGGAATTAGCCGATCGAACTTTCCGACGTAGACTTGCTGTGTCGGAAATGGAAAACGGTAAAGTCGCTATCAACGCATGGACATTGCTAATACTCGCAGATGTCTTGAAAAAGCCATTAGCCTATTTCTTCCCCCCACATCTAGTAACAGATATTCCAGACAATAGCCTTAACCCTAAAGAACATGAATTGATCACATATTTTCGAAAAATTTATGATGAGGATTTGGAGAACGCAACGATTAATATTGTTAAAACAATCTCGCAATATATTCCAGTAGATGTTCATACTGAAAAAATCAACAAAGCAATGGAACAAGAGGACGCTTCAGAAGTTATAAATCTATTGCTTAACAGGAAGCCAAAGAAAACGACATAATTCTTCAGCTTTGAATTGTTAACCTTTTGTAAGAACCCCAAAATTCCCTTGAAATAATGGAACATTTGCGCTAAAGTAATAGAGTAGATCGGATATGCCCTTATTGGTACTTTTATCAATAGGGGCTTTTTAATCACTCATCACCTTAGCGAAGTGATGTTCTTGGTAAATTGTTTTGAACTATTTGTCAAAATCATAGTGATGAGAAAGGAGATAAATTCCATGCCCAAAAAATCACCCTGGCACTCGATTAAACAATCTGTCCATCACAACAATACTAATTGCAACACAGGTAATAACATCGAGAAAGAAAACCTGCGGGAAGGCACCGGTGGGAAACCATTGTGCCAAGAATGCGAAAAGCTCAATCAACAAGGTCGGTAAACATTATCGCCGAGCAAATTCTGCCGTAGATTGTTTCGGGGAAACAGCACATATCACTAATCCCATTTCGGCCCGCTTACTGAAATTTCATTCCATTCCTTTGCGCCTGTTCCTATATTCAATCTGAATGCTTTTCAGCTTTTCAAAAGTAAGGATCTTGGTTGGATTATCAGGGTCCTTATTTTTGTTTTCTTACAACAAATTCTGCTAGAATTAGTTGATCAATCTTTGTGCAACAAACGGGAGTTACCATGAGGGAAGATTTATTACCCGAATCAATAAGAAATAAATACGAGATTTACGATTATAAGAATGCAATATCAATCTTATACACATCCTATAACCCCTTATTTCTAGAGATCTGTTCAGTATTGGATCAAATCCATATAACGACACAAATGATTAAAAACCCCGGTGGAAGTGAAAGCGAAATACCAAAATTATTTTCTAGTTTTCTTCGACCATTACATTGGGAAGAAGTCCAGTTAAAGGCAGAAACCAGAGTAAATGACGTTGAAACTGTTAGAACTGAAACTCATTATATTGATTACGTAAAAGGCGAAGTTGCCTTTGATCTTGAATGGAACAGCAAAGACCAAACCTTTGATCGTGACCTATATGCGTTTCGTTCTTTTTTCGATCTCAATAAAATCGGCGTAGGAGTAATTGTTACTCGAAGCACATCCTTGCATTATGATTATTTCCAATCATTGGGAAATTACATTGATTCAAACGGTCTTTCGCGACCAATAAAATCAAAATATGGAGCAAGTACGACCCACATGGAAAAACTTCTTCCCAGATTACACGAAGGAAGAAGTGGTGGTTGTCCAATACTTGCTTTTGGAATTAAAAGGGAGTTGATTATAGAAAGCTAATTTGCTCTTCTTTCTTCTTCAGAATAAAATCTCTCTTATTGTTTTCTGAATTGTTTGAATAAGTGGGCCATGAAATTTTATAATCTTGCGATTCGTTTCCCCAAGTAAACCAATTTGGTCTTGATCCTCGCGCAAACAACTCTAAATACGGCCCGGGGCTACACTTTTCAACAATGTCATAGAGTTCATCGGGCTTTCTTGAATGCTCTCTTTTCATTGTCGAGATTATGTTTACTTGTGTTCGTCCAGGGTCTAGCGTTCTTAACTTTCCCTTTACGCCAAATAAAATTAACTCAGTTACATTTCTAAAATAAAAACCAACACCTCTGCCATCTGGCCCGCCATCATGTCTAACTTTATACCAAACGATATTTGTTTTGTATGTAAATCCCCAATACCTCATTACTTCAAGGCCTTCCTGAATTAGAGCATTAGGAACCCACAAATACAAATGTGATGCATCCGCAGTAACCTCATTAACTGGGAGATTCTTAATTTCATCAAGCGAAAGTGTTGGATATCGCATTAGTCGTTTATGTTCGGGGGCAACTTTCCCCGTACTATTTTGGAACTTCCAAGGAGGATCTGCCAAAACAGTACCATATTTTCCTTTTACTTCTCTTGAAAAATCTTCAGAGGCATTATCGATCTGAATCATCTTTATCCTTCTCTCTTGATAAACTTATTGTAGCATACTGAATCAACATGGTATTTTGGGTTTTTTGATTCCATTCAATTACTACGCTTATTGCAAGTATAAAAAGCGTATCCTGCTAAGGCAGGAATTTTGTCTCGCTAGGTTCGAAGTTCGAGTCTTCGACGAGGAGCTAAAGTCAAAAAAGACACCCAAAATTGTTCAGGGTGTCTTTTGATTTCTGTATAATTAACCCATGATTCGTAAAAACAAAATCATTGTTCTGATCGCGATATCCATTCTGTTTGGATCTCTTTCCGGCTGCAACAAACCGATCAGGTTATTTTCCACTTCCACCCCAACCGCAACCCTGACCTCGACAGCCACGGCTACACTCACACTGACAATGACCTACACAGCAACTTCCACGTTTCCCACCACAATGACTCCAACATCGACCCCTACCTCTACCCCTACATCATTCCCAATTTTGAAGCCTACAAATACTTCAACAAGCACCAAGGTAACAAAACCAAAAGTACCGACAGACCAACCGCCACCAGGAGGTGGAACACCAGGTACTTAATAAAACATTGAATCAATTCGACTCTTTTTGTCATCATCATCCATATTCGAATAAAACTGATCAGTAATTCCAGTAGTTGAATGCATAACGTTCTGGCTAACCGCTTTAAAGTCTTCTTGTGTCTTTGAATGTGCCTGACCATAGTGAACATGACCGTGTCTAAATTTATGAGGGGAATGATAAGGCAACCCTACTTTTTTCAACCATTCTTTCAAATTCTTTCTTGCCAGATTTGAACGAGCATCCCCCACCCATACACAGCTTGAATCAATCTCTCCGGTATCAGGCGATAGAGGAGCAAACCAGAAACCATTTTCTGGCAGACATGATCGCACTTCATCATCCCATTCTTTGATCACTTCTATGAGTTGAGGGATAGGATAAAGAATGGTCTTTGCACTCTTACCATTTTTGGTACGGACACCCAAGCTTGTATACTGATAGACAAACCGATTTTCAATATCAACCGCCCGAAGTTGAAGAGTAACAAAAGCACCGACTCTAATACCCGACAGATACCAAAATACCGCTGCTGCTCGAATACGTCGCTCTACGAGGCTCTCAACAGGCGCATTTGCTATTTGCAAAATCTCTTCAAAGGTTACATACTCTTTGTTTTGGGGAACTTCAGACAGGCGTTTTGTTTTGATCTTTTCAATCCAAGAAGGCTTTAGTTTTCGATACTCGTAATCATTCTCATACAACCAGAAGAAAAAACGCCTGGCAGTTGCCAGTATCTTTTTTATATGAGTCGGAGATAAAGGTTCGTCCTTGCCATCCATCCGAGCACTTCTCATATACTCTGGAAAGGTTGGCATGATCGAAGGAGCGTTCACAAAAGAGGCACTATCTGCCCAGAGTAAAAGATACTTGATATAAATCTCTTCAGCTCGCCATGAACCAATAGAGATCTGATCGGTATGAAACCGTTCATTCAAAAACGCTTTTACCAGCTTCCAATTCTTTTTATTGATCACTCTTTTTTCCTTTTTGCATCAACAATCTTTGCCAATCTCTTTCCACAAACCGGACAGACATAAAGATCATAGACCAATCGCTCTTTTTGCTTTCTTTCAGGATTTGAAACATCTACTACTTTTTTACAGGACACGCACCAAGCCTGATCTTTTCCAACAACAATTTTTTGATAAGTGATCTCATACCAATCTTTGAAAGATGTTCCATGAATTGTGATTCGATTATGTGAATCCTTTTTATTCGGGCATCCAGCAGGAAGATAAACACGATACACCTGATTTTTACTAAACCCTACCTCTTCTGCTAATTCACTCGGTGTATACATCATGTTCAGCAATCCCTTTAATCGGTTTCGCTGGAAACCATTTAAACGCCCTTGAAGAATTAATTCTGCTTTATCTGCCATTTTCAAAACTCCGTTGAGTGCTGGGGAGCCCTGCCGCTCACGCGGCTCCATCCCCAGCATCAACCGGTTTTGGTAAAAGCGAATCATATCGAGGACCACGACGCTTTCTGCCTTGATTGATTAAGGATTTAATTTCTTCAGGTGTCAGCGTATCCATCACGACGCTTAGAGCAGGTGACACTTGTTTAACCATCCAGCGCATGATCTTCCCCATGGAAACATCCCTTGCCCTTGAAATCGTTTGGAATGCTCTAGCATTTGCAGTTACAAATTTCTCCCACCAGTCAGTTTCAAAATCAGCAAAATCACGTAAATGCGCAATTGCTATTTTGAACCATTCTTTTTCTTCAAATGAGGAGAATAGTTCTTTTGCCACCAAATCAGCTCTAGCATCACGCATTTGAAATTCGAGCCTTGTATACCCTCGTTTGTTGTAGACTGTAATCATTCGCTCAGATTGGTTTGAACCAAACTCAACGGTGTACGTACCGAGCTCGCCATCATCACGAGGAAGAAACGGAGTAGATTCAATGTGTAGTGATTCGCGTTTTGCCAGCGAGCGCACAAGGTTATTTCGTACAGCAGCTTCGACATCTTCAGGAGTAAAACCCACATGATCAAAAGCAAAATCCAGCCGAGTGAATTTATACCGTCCCTTGAAATTGCCTTCGAGATAAGTAAACAAACCGAAAAGGTGATCAGGTGTTAATTGTTCGCAAGCCAGCCCTGGTATTTCAATGCACCAGTAAGGTTCAGAGCTCGAACTTATAGGTGTTAGGTAAATTTTTATCCCAAGTAACCCGACATAAATTTCTTTGAACCCTCTTCCACCATTTCCCAAAGGTTGAACTTTTCCAAAGGTATCCTGAAAAATGTTTTGGTACAGAGACATTGCGCTTTCGCTGTCAGCCTTGACAGTGAATCCGATCCAGTGAATTTGATATATTACTTCATCCATTTTTACTCTTTTCTTAATCTCCACCCCCCTATCAGGGGGGTTCGTGATCATTCTCGTTGATCTGTTATTCGTGCCACAAGCGGCTCGCCCGTAAAGGGACTCGCGCGCTCGCCCTTGACTGGCTCGCTTACGCTTGTGGCGGTGGTTTCGCATGAAACCTTACGGTTTCACGCTCTATCAAGAGTCGGTATATTACCGACCAACACGGTAATTATTAATAAATACTATACGCCAATTGCCGAAATTTATCAAGGGAATTTACCGTATAATATTCATAAAATCAGGTAATTACCGAGAGAAATATGAACAACAAAGAAATTGCTGAGATTGTGCAGAAGACCAGGAAAGATAAAAGGTTAACACAACGAGATATCGCCCTTGTTCTAGACAAGACCCCTGCCACCGTATCAGACATCGAGAGGGGAAAAATTCAAATCAGCGCAGCAGATTTATACAAAATCGCTAATGCATTGAACAAACCCATCGAGTATTTTTTTGGCGAGTCTTTTGAATCCCAAGAAATCGAAGATCTGGTTTTTATTATTCGTAAACAATCAGTCGATCAGCAAAAGAAGATAGTTGAGCAGACCCGGATGCTTTTGTCTCTTGAAGCTTTTCAGCAAATGGCGACTGGAAAAGAAAGGGAAATGTCCGACCAAGAAATTAATGAAGCGGTCAATTATGTTATTCGGTATGCTGATGAGATTGAAGAAATTTATAAAGTTACCTCAGAATTAAAGCGAAATATTAAGGACGCATTCAAAACTCAAAGAAAGGAATAGTATCCCTAGTATCTTTAATTCTTTGAGCATTGGACTTAAGAAACACAAGAGAGGGAAAATGAATAGTTTCATGTTTGATACGAATATTTTTAATGCCATTCTTGATGAAAGTATTTCTCTACAAGAGATTAAAGGCAAAGAAATATTTTACATTACACATGTTCAAATGGATGAAATTAATCAAACGAAGGATCAAAAGCGAAAAGTAGAACTTCTCAAAACACTTACTGAATGTGATACTCGGGATATATCTACTTCCAGTTTTGTGCTAGGAGTGTCAAGGCTTGGGAGAGCCAGGCTGGGAGGAGATATTATTCCAAAGGATTCAGATATCCCAGATACCTTAACAGGAGAAAAGAGACAATGGGGATCAGACATAAATCTGTATGATCCAATAAGGGAAAAATTAAATCGCCTAAACAAAAACAAGAAAAACAATGTTCAAGATGCAATTATTGCAGAAACAGCAATTAAAAACGGATTTACATTAATCACACACGATAAGGATCTTTTTTCAGTAACAACTTTTTATAGTGGTGCTTGTGCTAACATTTATCAAGTACTAAGCACCAGGTAACCCTATTTGGTTTCGATAACCACAATTATGTGGATCAATTGAAAAAAACGAGGAATAACATGAATGATTGTCCATATTGTCAATACAACTTACCTGCGCCATTGAAAAGAAAAGGGACTTGCCCAAATTGTAAAAATCTAATAATTGTCAGAAACGGGCAAATGGTAACAGAATACACTTCCAGAATAATTGATTGGCTGAAAAGAGTAGGCGGTTACGGAGTTAGTTTGCCGATGTTTGAATCTACAAGAAATCAACTGAAACAACAATTTAAAAAAGAACCATTATTTAACGACGTGTGTTGGAGAATTCTCAACGAACTGCTAGGGAAATACGTTCAAGATTCACAAACCACCAAGATTATTTATTATGAAATGGCACACATTCTAGAAACCGAAGGCAAGGACAATTCTAACTTTGTTACTAAAGCGAATCAGATTGACTTATTAGAAATGAAAAAGATCGGATTCAGGTTTGTAAAAGTTCAAACGTGCAACGATGAAAGTGTTTGCGTTGAATGTAAAAACATGGCTAGCAGCAAAATCCCCATTGATGTTGCTATTGAGACGAACCCTATACCTTCGCATTGTAAGAATAAATATTGCAGATGTTCTTATGTAGTAGACGCAGAAGATGCATTAATGTATAAGTAAAAGTAGAGCAGGTATAGGATTAATCCCAACTGCTTGCCTAACTACACTTAGCGAAAGCCTAAAAAGTGTATTCTGCCAAGACAGGAATATTATTTCGCTAGGTTTGTGCCTCGATTCTCTATCGATCATTCCTAATTCTGAAAAAAGGTTACCCTGTATACTATAGGGGAACCGCATCAAAGCCCTCATTGCCCCGTATTTTAAATAAAGGAGCTATCATGAACCCTGAAACTGAACAACTGAATAAACGGATCGCCACGCTGGAGAACCAGGTCAACTTCATCTACCGCCACCTGGGGGTGCCGCTGCCGAGCGAGCTGACCGTTGAAGACGATCTGCGCCTGATCCAACTGCTCAAGAGCGGGAAGACCATGGAGGCAATTATGCTGCTGCGTGAATGCAAAGGCATGCAATTGGGCGACGCAAAGATGGAAGTGGAATCTCGGCAAAAGGAATTGGGCATCCGATAGTTCACTACCAAAATATTGTGTTTCCATAAGTCATGAGTATTATCTCGCCAGGTTCGAAGTTCGAGTCGTCCTGATGCTCCGCATCAGGACAGAGGAGCCATAATCGCCTTACTTCGAGTCTCTACCCCCGCCAATCTGCAATATAATCAACCTCGGACACTCCCATCACGGAGATCCGAGGAGAAATCATGACAATCGAACCCCAAACAACAACCGCGCCCGCCAAACGGGTGAACTGGAAGCAGGTCGGCACCTTCATCGCCGTCACCTTCGGCCTCACCTGGCTGCTGGACCTGGCGCTCTACCTCAACGGCGGACTCACCAGCCCGGCAGCCATCATCGTGCTGCAATGCCAGATGCTGCTGCCGGCCTTCTCGGCCATGCTGCTGGGCATGTTCTTCTGGCAAAACAGCCCGATATTTCTCAAGACCAATAAATCGGCTTCGCGCTGGTTCACCTGGTATTTCCTGGTCTTCACGCTGCTCTACCTGGCCGCGGTCGTTGCTTCGTTTATCCGGCCGGAACTGACGCAGACGCTATCATCAGTGATGCTGGCGCCGGGCGTGCTGGGCATGATCCTGGTGATCGTGCTGCGCGCGGTGGGCGGCAAGGGTACCTTCGCCAACGCCGGCATGGGCGGCGGCAAGGCCGTGCTGTGGCTGCTCTATGGGCTGGCCATCCTGCTCTTCGCCGGCCTGCAGACCGGGTTGAACTGGCTGTTCAAACTGGGCTCCGTGCCCGATCTCAGCCTTTACCTGGCACAGGCGGCCGTGACGGGTATGCCCGCGAATGTCTTCATGATCGTTATCGCCGCGCAGACGATCATCCTCGGTCCGTTCCTCGGCCTGCTTGTGACCTTTGGCGAGGAGTACGGCTGGCGCGGTTACCTGCAGCCGGCCCTGATGGGTCTGGGCAGGGTACGCGGCGTGGCGCTGCTGGGTGTCATCTGGGGTGTATGGCACTGGCCGGTCATCTGGATGGGCTACAACTATCCGAACCACCCCTACCTGGGCTCGCTGCTGATGGTGCTGTTCTGCGTGGGTATGGCCTTTTTGCTGGGGTACGCTGTTTTGAAGGCCAAAGGTGTGTGGATCGCGGCCTTCCTGCACGCGCTCATCAATCAGAGCTTCAGCTTCTTCATGGCCTTCATCTTTACCCCGAAAGATCCCACCTACGCCTTCGGCATCGGTCTGCCCGGTCTGGCTGTCTTCGCGCTGGTGGTGGGGCTGATCCTGCTTGACCCCGTGTGGCGGCAGAAAGAATAAGTCTCTTCTGAATCCACCCAATGACCAAAGCGCCAATTATGTATGTTTCTTTCTCGAAGCGAAAGGAAAAACAAGACGCCATTATTTGAAGAACTAGGAACGGCTTTTGGCAGATGCCCTCAATGCGGTGCCGAGATCCAGGTGGAGGCAAAACGGGAGGTTTTCTTTCCATCTGCCCCCGACCCGCTCTTTGGCGGCAATTCTGGTAATGATGGTGTGATGGAAAACGATTCACCCTGGTTGGGATGCTGTGAAGCCTGCGGTATCCGTTTTACAACCGACGAAGTGTGGAATGTATCCTGGCAAAGTACATAGTCAACTACCGCCCGAAAGGGCGGTTTTCCATTTGGTATATAATTTTCTTGCTGCATTATGATCACTGCTGACGGGGAGCTAGTTCACCCTGCAACGCAGACATAATTAAAGGAAAATGGGAGGGAATCGTGGTTTTCTATCATCAATTCACTTTAAAGTGCCCTGGATGCAACAAAGAAATCGGCGGAGGGATCTCAAAAGTGTACGGTATCCCGGTTAAAACCGGCCTTGGCCCGGAACAGGCTCGCTGCGTCAAGTGCGGGCAGGTCATCAACACCGGGCTGCTCGAATGGCCGCACATGTCCACAGGGCAGAAGATACGCTACGGCATCCTTTCGGTGATCAATTCGGTGGTGGGCAGCTTTATGCCGGGACTGAGCGTCTTTGCCTTCGCTTACCGCTTCTTTGGATTACCCTCGCAGGGGAACCTGACCAACCGCATCATGTTGACGAGCTTCCTGGTCTTTTCCATGATCCTGCTTTGCCTGCAGGTGCTGCGCGTGGAACTCTCCAACCGGCGCGTTGAGGATCCTTCGCAGGAAATCATTAAGGCTTCGTTTTGGTCGTGGCAGATGAACTTCCAGATGGTGGTGATGATCGTTGGGCTGGCCATCTTTGGCCTGGGCATGCTGGTTTACTTAATTAAGTAATCCAGTATTTTTGTTTTGCTAACAGAAATCAAAACACCACCCGAGCGGGTGGTGTTTGCTATTCGAAAACAGTTTACATCAAACAGCCTTCAACAGGTTAAGAAACCACGTTTTTGCGCGGTCGATCTCACCGTCTTTCAATGGTCCTTCGGTGTCAAGCACAATGAAGGTCTCCGATGCGATGATAACCGCTCCCTTTTTTTCGAGCTTCTTCGCGATCTTTAGGGAGGCGTATCCAAACACGTCGATCACCGTTTTCATGAAATTCGTCTGGGCTGCCCTCTCAAAACTGGTATCAAAGGTGATGGCCTTGATCCCTTCCAGACTGTTTGCCGGCAATTTGGCAATGAGTTCTTTAATCGGGTCGGTGTATGTGCCGGCATAAGTTGGGGAGCCGATGACCACCAGGCTAACATTTTCGAGCTCGCCGAGTGTGACTTCGCTGGCATGGAGGATCTTCACCCCATAGTCACCTTCAACTGCGTCGATCAATGCCTCGGCGATCTGTTTTGTATTCCCATAGACCGAGTCATACGCGACCAGAAACTTGAAACCGCCATTTTGCATTGCTTCGGCATCAAGCGGGAATTCTTCAATGAAGGACGATGACTTCCCCGGGGCACAGGACACCAGGATGGTTGTTCCGGCAGTCAGGACAAGGCCTTTCAAGAAATCCCGACGGCTTATTGTTGTATCTCTCATGAGCGTTTACTCCTTTAGCCAAGCCCTGGCCTCAGCCTCGTTAAAAAACGTGCGAAAGGTGTGAAATTTGTTGATGACCACGGTCTCCAAAAAGTGATAATCAGGGTCGTGCTTTTTCAGCAGCAACGCCCTACGTAAATTCAGGACATTGACGCCGTATTTCTGAAACTCGTCGTTTAATTTGTCAGGGGTCATGTAGATCTTTACCGTCGAGAGAGTTATGGATGCCTTGCGAAAATCCAACAGGATGCGGTTGCATCCCGTTTCAAGGAAAATTTTCGAGACTTGCGGAGCTATTTTCTCGATAACAGACCAATTGAAATCTTCCTTGAGCAGGACTTCAATGATCCCATTATTTTTGTTGTATTCCACCTTAATGGTCATTCTTCCCTCCATCGTCCATTATCCACTTTTTAAGTAATATAGGATATTTAGCACACGAAAACAAGCACCCATAACCAATTTTAAGAGAACGGCCAAGGCAATCCAAGAGGGAGTAAAAGCAGACGCCTACTTCCTGTCTGATTTGGTGATATGCAGATAGACCCCGTATCCGATGGCGGCCAGCGCCATGTAGAGAGCCGCGTAATCAACGAGGTTAGCCCAGAGCCACTGATACAATCCCAAGCCGAAAAGCACAATCGCTCCAACAAGGAAGATAAATTTTGCTATTTTCACGTTTTTCTCCAGGACAACTAAATTGGATATTACAGAATCATTTGCGCATATTGTACAGGTATTCCATCACGTAAGAGCAATCCTGATTTCGGAGACTGATATAATCCTCTCGTATGCAGACGACCAAAGGCAAACCACTCCTCCCCATCCTGCAGGCTGTGCTGGCCGCGCTGCTGTTCGGCGCCAGCGCGCCCTTCGCCAAGGTGCTGCTTGGCGAGGTGGAGCCCGTCACCCTGGCCGGATTGCTCTACCTGGGCAGCGGACTTGTACTGTTGCTGCTTTTCGCGGGCAGGCGCCTGCTCTCGCGCCAGCCGCAAAGTGAAGCCAGACTGGAACGGCCGGATATCAAGTGGCTGGCCGGGGCTGTGTTGGCCGGTGGCGTGGCGGCGTCGATCCTGCAGATGTTCGGGCTGCGCGGTACTCCCGGAGCCACGGCGTCGCTGCTGCTTAACTTTGAAAGTGTGGCCACCACCCTCATCGCGGCGTGGGTGTTCAAGGAACATGTAGGCAAACGCGCCTGGCGGGCCATTCTGCTCATTACCCTGGCATGTATTCTTCTTTCACTGAATCTCAGCGGCGGCTGGGGGATTTCACTTGGCGCGCTGGGCGTGCTGGGCGCCTGCTTGCTCTGGGGTGTGGACAACAACTTCACGCGCAACATCTCAGGTAAAAACCCGCAGGTCATCGTCATGATCAAGGGACTGGCAGCCGGCGCTTTCTCGCTGACCCTGGCGCTGCTGCTCGGCAATTCACTACCTGACGCCATCACGACCCTTAAAGCGCTGCTGCTGGGCAGCCTGAGCTACGGACTGAGCATCATCCTCTTCATCCGGGCCATGCGCGGACTGGGCGCGGCGCGCACAAGCGCGCTCTTCGCCACCGCGCCGCTGGCAGGCATCCTCTTCTCGTTTCTCATCTTGCATGAATCGCCGTCCATCTTTCTGCTGGCGGCCTTGCCGTTGATGGCGCTTGGGACGGTCTTATTGCTCACCGAGAAGCACCATCACGCTCACCTGCACCCGGCGGTCATCCACACGCACGCCCACCGCCACGACGACGGGCATCACGACCACACGCACGAGGGCGCGGTCGACCCATCCACACGCCATTCCCATGTACATGAACACACCGAACTGGCGCACGACCACGAACACATGCCCGACATCGACCACCGCCACGAACACGCCAAATAATCCGCGGTTGTATAATCAAGTCATCGGGAAGAATATTTTAGAACAAGGAGGCTCTTCAATTATGGGCAGTTCCTCAGGATTTCCCATCATTATCGGCTTGATCGTTGCGGGGGCTGTGGTCCTTGTAGCGTTCATCGCCCTCATTATCAACAGGAAAAAGAAATAGCATAATTGTTTGTTCAGGCTACCGATGAGTTTACTCACCGGGGGATTTGTCATTCCCTATCGGGGGATTAATAGCTGGGTGGAGATTACTACATGGATAGTTTGGCAATAAATATCGTGATCGTTGTAGAGGTAATCGTTGCCGCCGGCTGGATCGTTGTTCTGCTGGACCGGCGCTCAAGAAAAAAGCGCTCGACTCCTGGGCGCGGTATATCGCCCTACACCCGGCAAAGTCTGGACGACAATAATGCTGCACAACTGGAGATGTCCAACATTCTGCAAAGTTCCGTGGAACCATCGATATCTACGAAGAACCGAATCATCCAGTTAACGATTCTTTATGTCACATTACTCATTGGAGCCATATTGATCGTAAAGACTTCCGTTTGGGCATTCGAAAACAAGGGCAATCCAATTGCGGATTTTGCTGATGTTGGTATGGATTATTTGATTATTCTGATACCGGCAGTGGTTTGGATCGTGCGACTTATCTATCTACGCAGGCGCAAATAACCGAAAAACCCCTATTATTTTTAGAGGAAAGTAGTGATGTTTGCCATATGATCGCTGCTCATAGGATAATAACGTAGGCTGGATACTTAAAAAACAGCGCGGGATGTTCCCGCGCTGTTTCGATCTAGACGCCAAACACTCCTGAAAGTATGAACACAAACAGCGAACCGATGATAATGCCCACGGCGGAGTAATGCTCGTGGCCGTATTCGCGCGCGGTGGGGATAAGCTCGTCGAGCGTGATGAAGACCATCACGCCGCCGGCGAAAGCCAGCGCGAAAGGTACAAGGTTGCCGAAAGTAACCAAAAAGAAGCTGGCAAGCATGGCGCCAACAGGTTCTGCAAATCCAGACAGGAAGGCCACCTTGAAGGCGTCCCAGCGATGCACACCACCCTTACAAAGCGGCAGTGCGGTGGCAATGCCCTCGGGGATGTTGTGCAGCAGGATGGCGATGGCGACGAAGAGTCCAAATTTAGGGTTGTGCAGGTATCCGGCGCCAACAGCGATGCCTTCGGGAAGGTTATGCAGGGTGATGCCCACGGCTAGCAGCAGACCGGTGTTCACCAGTTTCATGTCAAGCGGGCGGTCATGGTGGCGGAAGCGCCCAAAGCCGCGTCCGCGTCTCATGTGATGTGCTGTGCCGATTTGCTCCACATCATCGCACGGGTTGCCGCGTACCTCGCGCTCGCTGAAGCGGATGTGCGGCGCGAAATGGTCCAGCAAGAACATGAACGTGGCGCCTGCCCCAAAACCAATGGTGGCGGTCCAGACCCCGGCCATGTCCCAGGCGTGTTTCACCAACTCCAAAAATGATAAGCAGATCATCACACCTGCGGTGATGCCCATAAGCAGACCATAAGAGCGTTTTCCCGGCCTGCGGATGATGGCGATCAAGCCTCCAAGCCCTGTACCCAGGCTGGCAAAGATACTTAACAATAGAATGTTCAGAAGTGAACTTGAGAATGGGAACATGGGGGTATTATATCGTGACATGACCCATTTCTGCGCAGCACACACTGTAAAAGGTATGTAAAGAGGTCTATAATCTTCTTGTCAGGAGGTGAACGGTGAGATTCACCATTCGATTGCTTCGCAATCTGGCCATCCTGGTCGTGCTGGCCGTTGTTCTCTACGTCATCCAACCCGAGATCATGGCAAAGGTTTTCCTGGAATACTGGCTGTACTTTGCCCCCCTGCTGCTGCTCCTGGTGGTCTTTCTCGCCTTCCCCTTCAAGAAAAAATGAAAGAAAACGATTGGATCGAGATCGAATATCCTTCCGTGCGCCAGTTCACGGCTGATACGGGGCGCATCGACCACGGCAAGCATTACGTGCGCGCCCTGCTCGAGGTGGACGTGACCGAGGCGCTGCAGAAGATCAAAGCGCTGCGAGCACCGGGGCGAAAGGTCTCCTTCCAGGCCTGGTTCATCAAGGTACTGGGTGACGCCATTGCCGCGCATCCTCCCATCAGCGGCGTTCACCATGGCAGGAACAGGGTGGCGGCGTTCAAGACCGTCAACATTTCCACCATAGTTGAAAAGGTGGTGGACGGCACACCCATCCCGCTGCCACTGCTGCTGAGCGGGGTGAACGAGAAGACCATGTTCCAGCTCAACGATGAGATCCAGGCGGCAATAGCTCAGGCAGTGGTTGGAGAAGGTGGTTATGTCCTCGGTGAGGGCGGCAACTCCCTGGCCGTGCGCGCGGCTGCTTCTCTGCCGCAGTGGCTGAGGCTCTTCATCATGCGCCGCTTCATACTTTCGAACCCGGAGCGCATGCAGCAAAACATGGGCACGGCCGCGGTCACCTCACTGGGGACGGTTGGGCGCATCAGCGGCTGGATACTCCCGACCTCGATGCACCCGCTCAGCATAGGAATCGGTTCACTCAACAAGAAGCCGTCCGTGCATGGCGGCGAGATAAAGATCCGCAGCATCCTGCACCTCACGGTCGCCATCGATCACGACGTCATCGATGGCATGCCAGCCTTTAAGTTCGTGGATGACCTGGTCACCCGTCTGGAGGCGGGCGAAGGTTTGGACCTGTCTGACTAAGATTGGCAAGGAGGAAAAATGTCTCAACTCATTTCGATCTTTGGTTTCTTTGGCCTTCTGGCAGCCGCTTACGGCTGCGATCGTCTGATCCTATTTCTGCGCATGCAAATGGCCAGAACATTCCACGCAGGTCTGTATTACCCTCTCATCCTGCTGACCGCTTTGCTGATTGCAGGCTTTTTGTTGGCTTACACGCTTTATGTTTTTTTGTGGTGTAAGAAGGATACTGCGATTGGCATTGTTATCTTGATATTCAGCTCATCTGTCATGGTTTATTCGGTCTTGGGCATCTTCCTGCGTACGGGCTTTATCATCCAGCCCGGCTCCTATTTGAATTTTGTGTCTGCTTTCACCGCCCTGTTGGGACTGGTGTTGCTGGTGCTGCCTGAGAAAAGCTTTAAAGCCGGATAGGACAGCGCTACCGTTAAGCCATTCCATTCTCGAATAACAGCTTTTCATCTCCCAGCACCGACGCGGTGACATCATCATGCACGATCCTGCCGGCGTTCATCAATAGCGTCCGGCTTGCCAGGCGGCGCACCAGGTCGAGGTCGTGGCTGGCGATGAGCATTGCCTGCGGCAGTTCCTGCAGCAGTTCGATGAGTTCGCGGCGTGCGCGCGGATCCAGACCGGCACTGGGTTCATCGAGCACGAGCAAGCCGGGGCGCATGGAAAGCACGGTGGCTATGGCAATACGCTTCTTCTCTCCCCCGCTGAGGTGATATGGGTTGCGCGCGGCGAACCCGTTCATATGAACGGCGCACAAGGCTTCTTCCACCCGTTCGCGCACGGTCTCGCGGCTGAACCCCTGGTGGATGGGGCCGTAGGCTATGTCTTCGAAGACTGTAGGGGAGAACAACTGATCGTCTGGGTTCTGGAAGACCATGCCTACAAACGCGCGCACCACGCCGAGATTCTTTTTGGCGAGTTCCATCCCATTAATGAAGATGCTGCCCTTGCCATCCAGCACCCCGTTGAGGTGAAGCAGCAAGGTGGATTTACCAGCCCCGTTGGCGCCGACGACGGCGAGTTTTTCACCGGGCATCACCCTGAAGTGAATATCGCTGATGGCGCGGGTGCCATCAGGATAGGTATATGAAAGATCCTTGATCTCGGCGATCGCTTCCATGTTTACCCTCCGCTTAGAAAACCAATAACAAATATCAAAAATAACACCAGGATACCCGGCAGCAGCAGACGCTTCTGTGATTTTGGAATAGGGTAGACATAACCAGCGGGGAGATCTCCGCTGTACCCGCGTGAAAGCATTGACGCGTAGACGCGGTCGCTGCGTTCCAGCGCGCGCAAGAAGAGGCTGCCCGCCATGCCCCCGGTGACGCGGGCACGCCACCAGACCGAGCCGCCACCCCGGTGGCGACCGGGAACCGAAGCACTACGGCTGCTGCGGGCGCGCTGCATGCGCGTCACCTCTTCGATGATGACGAACAGGTAGCGCCACATCAGGGTGATAACGGTCACCAGCAAGCGCGGGGCTTTCAATTGCAGCAGGGCATTCGATAATGCTGAAAACCGCGTCGCCGCGCCCAGGATCACCGCGGTCAACACTGAGAGCCACATCTTGATGGCGATGCTGATAAAACGCTCGAGTCCGGTAATGCTGAAAAGCAGCTCCTGCTTCCCCAGGTGGAGAATAATGGTTGGCGCGGGGCCTGTAAATACCAGCGGCAAGGCAGCCAACATGAAAGGCAAGGCTATCAGGGAACGTTTAAGTAGAAGACCGGGGCTCAGATGGGCAGCCAGTGCGGCTGATATCACCAGCGCCAGAAAGAGGATGTAAGCTGGCCAGGCAGCAGAGGGCGTCAGGTTCAGACAAACGAGAAAAACAAGGGTGAAAACCAGCTTCACCCTTGCATCCATTTGATGAACGATGCTGTACCTGTGTGAATACAGCTCCTGCATATTTACTTCTTTGCTTCCTCCGGCACCGGCAGACGTTTCTCTGCGCGGGCTACTCCGTAAGCGATCACAAAAACAATAATCACGCCCACCAGTCCTGCGGCGATGGTGGCAACGGCTGCGTTGGAGATGCCGGGCATGGTGTAATCTGGAATGATATTATAAAGGGCATCCTTGGCGGTTTCAAGAAAACCAGTCTGTTCCGCCACCCACTCCAGTCCATCAGGGTGGCTGGAAGCCAGCGGTGAAAGCACAGCCAATAAGGCGGCAAGACCCAGCCCACCGGCGACCAGACCCTTGCTGCCTGAGGCTTTGGCCTCACCGATCTTGAGCAGGTCCTTACGGGTGGCGAAGATGAAGGCCAGCGCGCCGACTGTTATCAACCCCTCGCCAATCCCAATGATGGCGTGAATACCGCCCATAGCTGGCAATGCGATATTCGCAGGAGAAGTGCCAGATAAGGCAAGTTCGAGTGCGCACACCAGGGATGCGATGAGGATCGAGCTCCAGGCTGCCGCAAAACCAGAAACGAAGATCCCCCAGGTCTTGTTCTTGAATAAACGGTTCGACAGGCTGTAGACCGCGTAGGAGATAAACACTCCCACGATGGCCATGTTGAATATGTTCGCGCCGAGCGCGAGGATGCCGCCGTCCTGGAAGAGCAGCGCTTGCACCGAAACCACCGAGACCATGACGAGCACGGCCGCCCACGGACCAAGCAGGATAACGGCGATGGCCGCGCCAAGCAGGTGACCGGAGGTGCCGCCGGTGACGCTGAAGTTGAGCATCTGCCCGGCAAAGATGGCGGCTGCCAGAATACCCATCAACGGAACCTGGCGCTCAGCCAGTGTTTGACGTGTTTTTCGCAGCGCGATCACGATCACGACCGCGGAGATGACCCAAAATACGATGGATACCAGCACCGAGAGGAACCCGTCCGGGATGTGCATCGGCTGCGGGGCAAAAAGAGGTGAGACAGGCATGAAATACTCCCCTTTCATTGTGATGATAGAATGGTAATGAATCTGAATGTGATTATAACGCAGATTCTTGTAAATGCAAAGATTTGCATTATAAAAATGGAGATTTTATGCGCACTTCCTCGGTAGACCAGGTGATCATCGAACTGCTTTCACGCGAGCACGCCCACCTCACCTCATTGCAAGTTTATGAAGAGCTGCGTCAGCGCCTGCCCGCGGTGAACCAATCCACGGTATACCGCGCCCTCGAACGATTGGCAGGTAATGGAAAAGTGTCTGTCTCCGATATGGGGACCGGTTCCGCGGTCTACGAGATCGTTGGCGGCGCCAGGCACCACCACCTGGTGTGTCAAAAGTGCGGCACGGTGAGCACCATCGGTGACGAGGAAGTGCAGCAATTCTTCGCCGGAATTCAGAAGAAGAACAATTTCAATATCATCACCAACCATCTGATCCTGTTCGGTATCTGCAGCAGGTGCCGCGTCAGTGATCAAGGAGCGTCTGGCGCAAAATAGGCTTGCAATGCCCCCTGTGAATGGTTAACATAAGAGCAGATACGGTTGCATGCCGTGCCTGCTCTTTTTATTCAGGAGGATAACCATGAGCATTTCGAGAATCACCGAGATCAAGGCTTCATCTCCCAAGAGCTTCGACGACGCCATACGCGCCGGGGTTGCCCGCGCCAACAAAACGCTCAAGAACGTCCGCGGCGCCTGGATCAAGAACCAGGAGGTCGTTTTGGGCGAGGACGGGCAGATCACCGAGTACCGCGTGGAGATGAAGATCACCTTCCTGCTCGAAGATTAAAACGAAAAGTTCCCGGGGCAGACCTCGGGAACTTTCCTCACCGGTTCTGAGTCAAAATTCTATTTCTTTGCCAGGTTCATCACCTGCCCATTGGCGGCGGTGAGCGTGAGCGTGTCGCCGTTCACAACAAAGGCCACGTCTCCATTCATCAGCGCGAAGGTGGCGGTTTCCTGGCTCATGCGTGGTTCCTCGCAGGCCATCATGGTGGAGATGAGGTTCGAGAAGGTGACGGTATCGCCTTTGGCGGCGTACTCGCCGCCGAAACCGTTGCAGCCCATGCTGCCGCCCAGGGTGCCGTCGCTCTTGAACTCGAGGCTGGTCTCCACACCGTGAGCAGCGACGGTAGGGCTGGCAGTGTCGCCGTAAGAGACGAGCACCCAGGTGGTGCCCGCTAGGCTGTTGTCAGCGGCGCAGGCCGAGAGCATGAGCGCGGCGAGCAGAAGTAGGGGGATGAGTATTGTAAGTTTCTGTTTCATTCTTTCTCCGTTCTGATGCAATTACAGCATCAATTCTAAGACGCTTGCAGCGCCAGGATGTTCCAGAAATCATAAGAGACAATCAGAACTTTATTGATTGATTATGTGTTATAACAGTTGAAAATCACGCCCGGCCGAAAGGGTCCTGCAAATGAGCCTCGAGATCAGAGAAGTCAAGACCAAGCGAGAACTGGTTACTTTTATCCGCTATCCACTCACGCTTTACAAGGGCAACCCCTATTACGTTCCCAGTTTGTTTACCGACGAACTGAATACACTTACCCCCGAAAAGAATCCCGCCTTCGAAGACGCCAAGGCCCGTTACTGGCTGGCCTACCGCGACGGCAAGATCGTGGGGCGCGTGGCAGCCATCTACATGGACAAGGAAGAGAAAAAGTGGGGCGCTAAATTGATGCGCTTTGGCTGGCTTGATTTCATCGATGACGCCGAGGTGGTGAAAGCGCTGATGGCGCAGGTGGAGAACTGGGCCAGGGAAGAAGGCGTCAAGGGCATTCACGGCCCGCTCGGTTTCACCGACCTCGACCGTGAAGGTATGCTCATCGAAGGCTTTGACAAAGCGGCCACCCTGGCAACTTATTACAACTATCCGTACTATCAAAAACACATCGAAGCCCTGGGTTACGCCAAGGACGTGGATTGGGTGGAGTACGAGATCACCATGACCAACCAGTCCGAAGAAAAGATCAACCGCGCCGCCGCCATCGTGGCCAAGCGCTACAACCTGCACATGTTCAAAGGTGGTAAAAAAGACCTATTCAAGATTGCACCCGAGATCTTTGACGTGCTCGAAGAAGCCTACCGCAAGCTTTACGGCACCGTTCCGCTCAGCCGCAAACAGGTGATGTACTACGTCAACGCCTACTTTGGCATGGCCAATACCGATTACATCCCGGCCGTCCTGGACGAGAACAACAAGGTGGTTGGCTTTGGCATCACCTTCCCGTCACTCTCAAAAGCGCTGCAGCAGAGCAAGGGTAACCTGTTCCCGTTCGGCTTCATCCCCATTCTGCGCGCGCTCAAAAAGAACAACCGCGCCGACCTGTACCTGGTGGGCGTTCGCGACGAATACCTGGGCAAGGGCGTGAACGGCATACTCATGCTGCAGATCTACAACACCTTCATGAAGAACGGCATCAAGTACGTGGAATCAAACCCCAACCTGGAGTTCAACAACGACGTGCAGGCGATGTGGAAGTACTTCGAGAACAAGCAGCACAAACGCCGCCGCTGTTTCGTCAAACACCTGGCATAGATTACCAAATAATTCCCCAGCCCCTCGAAAACGAGGGGCTTTTTGTTCCCCAATAGATTAGAGGACTCTTAACCGCGCGTTATTGAAATCGCCCTGCCATTTTTCTATACTTTTATCAACCAATGTTCCTCCAGTTACAGATTTTCAAATCAAGGAGAAACACATGCCAGGTACGCGTCGACGTCAATCGCTTTCGCGCAGGGGGATTCCGGGTTTAATCCTCGTCTTCACATTGATGTTCGTTGCTGCCGGCTGTTCAAAGCCGGCTTATGATTTCAATCAATGGTATGTGTCTTTAAGCGGCGACAACCGCAGCAATTGCCAGACCATCGTGCAGCCGTGCCGCACCATCACGGCAGCGCTGCGCAAGGCTTCGGCGGGCGATACCATCCACGTCGCCAACGGTTGGTACTACGAGACCCTGGAAATCACCAAAGAGATTCACATCGTTGGTGAATCGATGGAAGAGACGGTAATCGATGGCGAACAGAATGGGGCAGTGATCACCTTCAGGGGCACCGATGATCCCGAGGGCATGGATTTCTCGCTCACCAACCTCACCCTCACCGGCGGCAGCACGTCGCGTGGAGGCGGGTTGAACATCTCCGGCGGGCGCTCGGTGCGCCTGCAGAACGTGAAGATCGTGGGCAACATCGCCAATGACCGCGGCGGCGGTATCTTCACCAATTTCGCGCACCTGTTTGTGCTCGACCATGTGCAGATACTCGACAACACATCGGTGAACGAGGGCGGCGGCATTTACTACATCGGCGGTCCGCTTGGATACTCCTACTACCCCATGGAAATCCTGGGATCCACTATCAGCGGTAACACAGGGTTAAGCGGCGGTGGCATTTACGCTGACGGTTTGTTGACCGTGAGCGACACCTTGATCGAAGAGAACACCGCCCTTGTGGATGGCGGCGGCATCTACTCACTGCACGAGGCCACCATCACGCGCTCGATCGTCAGCTCCAACAAGGCTGCTCTGACAGGGGGAGGTCTGTGCAGTGAGTATCAGGCCAGCGACGGCAATCGCCTGCATGTGACCGAGACCACGGTCGACGGCAACAGTGCCAAGAGCGGTGGCGGCATCTATAACCGCGGCGAGATGATCATCCAAGGCAGCACCATTTCGCACAACATCGCCTCCGATGCCGGCGGCGGCATCTGGGACGGCGGGGTGGGGCTGGGCAAAAACAACTACTTTTACTCGATCAACTCCACCATCAGCGGCAACCAGGCTGTCTACGGCGGTGGCATTTGGGGCGGCGAGATCCGACCCAACGGCTATTTCGCAGGCAACATTGAACTGGTCAATCTTACTATTGCAGATAACCTGGGCAGCGGCGTTTTCGTCCACTTTGGAACGATCTCGCTGCGCAATGTACTCCTGGTGGACAATGAAGGCGGGAATTGCGATATCACGGTGGAATTGACGCAAATCAACAACCTCTCTGATGATCCCACCTGCCGATCCTTCCTTCAGGCTGATCCTTTGATCGGACCATTGGAAGATAACGGTGGTCCCACCCTCACCCACAAACTCCTGCCCGGTTCACCCGCCATCGACCACGCAATGGACACCGCCGGGCTGATCACCGACCAACGCAACTTCCCGCGTCCGCGCGACGGCAGTTGGGATAACATTTCAGACATGGATATCGGCGCCTATGAGGCTGATTACCCCACACCACCGGGGAATTGACCCCGTCTTGTTCACGAGAAAATTGTGATACCCTTTAGGGTATGAGAGAGTTCACTGCTTTCATTTTGCTCATATTAGCCGTTTCTCTTGCTGCATGTGCACAGGGAACGATATCCCCTCAACCCATGCAAACTGAGTCAGCCGCTCCGACCGGCATGGAAGTGTCGGAAACCATTCCCACCAATGCTGATATCTCCACAGAGACCTCAGTTCCACTTGACACACGCACCAGGTATGACCTGACCGCAATACTGGATTATGCCAACGCCCGTCTGAACGTGGAGCAGAGCGTGACCTACACCAACCGGTCAACGACTTCCCTGGATGAGTTGGTTTTTGTTGTGGAACCGAACTTAAGCGAAGGGGTGTTTACGCTGAACTCGCTTACCTGGGAAGACGGCTCTCAGGTGGAAAAATATACCCTTACCAAACAGAAACTGACAATTCCCCTGCGCGAGACCCTGGTGCCGGGGAGCAGCGTACAAGTGAAGATGGAATCTACGCTTGATCTGCCGGATATCGAGGGTGTGTTATGTATGACTGATCTCCAGGCAAACCTTTCAGGCTGGTACCCCTACGCGGCGCCATATATCGACGGACGAGGCTGGGTGGTGCATGATCCGGGTCACGTGGGCGAGTACCAGGTCTATGAACTGGCAGATTTCGATGTTGCCATACGGATCGATGGAGCGCCGACTGATTTCATACTGGCTGCGAGTGCACGCGGTACTTACGAACAGGGCTGGTACCGCTTTTCACAACAGAACGTACGTAACTTCACATGGTCGGGCAGCAACAATTATCAGTTGCTGGAAGCCTACGCTGGCGATGTTCGTGTGCGAGCCTTCGTGTTCCCGGCCGATATTGCCGGGGGACAAGCTTCGCTTGACGCCACGGTTCAGGCGCTTGAGCTTTACGCGGATCTCTACGGCCCATACGCTCACGACAGTTTGACCATCGTGGAATCGGGGTTCGCAGACGGTATGGAATACGACGGCCTGTACTACCTGGGGCAGGAGTATTTCAACAACTACAAAGGCAGCCCCGATGGATATCTAACCGCCATTTCTGTGCATGAGACCGCGCATGACTGGTGGTACGGCATGGTTACCAACGACCAGGCCTACGATCCCTGGTTGGACGAAGCATTTTGTACCTATAGTGAAGCGTTGTTCTACGAACACTATTATCCAGACCTGGTTGACTGGTGGTGGCAAAAAAGAGTCAACTCCTTTGAGCCAATGGGCTGGGTGAACAGCTCGATCTACGACTACAAAAGCTTTAGACCTTACGTGAACGCAGTGTACCTGCGCGGCGTATTGTTCCTAAATGATATTCGTGGACTGGTGGGCGACGAGGTATTTTTCTCCTTCCTGCGCGAGTTTTTCACGCAAATGCACGAACGGGCAAATTCTGACCACCTTGGCCTGGTCACGACAGATGATTTTTGGCTTATTCTGGATGGGATGACTGATGTCGATCTATCCAGTGTTAATGCGGAGTATTTTTCACAACCTTGAAGCCCGACCTGTGCTATAATGCAGCGGTCTAGACAGGTTGGCTAATTTCGTAAACTCGGGTGGAATTCAGGAGGCTGCTTTATGCCGCGTCGCGTATTCTTCAGCTTTGACTACCAGATGGTCTACAAAGTGGGATTGATCGTCAAGAGCCTGCCGGGGATCATCCCCACGGCTGCTGCCGGCTTTGCCGATTCCGCCGAGTGGGACGAAAAAAAGGTTAAGGGGGACCTCGATGTCAAAGACATGATCGACCATTCTCTTGACGGCACAACGGTCACCGTTGTCTTCATCACCGAGGGCGCGGTCAACCGCAAGTACATCAACTACGAGATCTATCAATCACTGGCCCGCGGCAACGGACTGGTGGCCGTGCAGATCCATCACCTGCCCAACAAGGACGGCAGCGTGGACGCGCCGGGCGACATCCCATCGCAGATCGCCGATAACGGCTTCAGGGCATACAAATACACCAATCCCGACGACCTGGCCGGCTGGATTGAAGAGGCCGCCCTGATCGCCGGAAAATAACCAGCCAAACAGCAGACCAAATCCATCCCCGGACGATTGAACTCCGGGGATTTGCGTTGTATAGTATTGAAGGAATGGGGTTATGTTACTGAAGCTTTAAACACCAGCTTTGTTGTTTTGCAGCCTGCCTTGCTCTGTTGGAACCCATGCCCATGTGCCCGGGAGGGAAATGATGGATATCCAGATCAAGGTGGAATTGACCGATGAGCAAAAAGAAAAACTGGCAAGTTTTTTGGACTGCGCGCTTGACTCGCTGCCTGAACGGATAGGCATGTTCGGTGCTTCAGCGGTACAGGAATACATTGACATGTTCCTGGGATTGAAAGCCTTCAAACAAGGCTCCGATTTCAGGGAGTATCGACTCTTCCTGATGATCAAGAGTGTCTATAAAGACACCATCCCCGATGAGCAGGACGTTACCAACTTGTTTCAGACTACCCCGTCTGAAAGCAAAACCCTGATTCGATCTGTGCTATCCAAATACCGCATCCCACTAAAACCGGTCGTTGACCGCTCACTGCTCGAAATCCTGGAGCGAGCCAAACAAATTTCAGAAAACGGCATCTATTATGTTGTTATCAACAGCCAGAACCTGGTGGATGAGATGAATCACTACCTGGCCGAGATCGATGGCACACTAACGCCTGTGATGAAATCCAAGGGCAAGGTTTCCACATATGAAATCTGGCCAAAGTCACGCGAGGAACTGCTCAGGGTACTGGTTTAGGAGGCTAATATGCAAGTATCTGTTAACGACTTGCTCAGCGGGGCAAGCCTGCTTTTGGCTGTTGTCAGTGTCTTGTTTGGGTTGTGGTATGCCGAGATACAGAAAACCATCGATACAAAGAACATCCCGGCTCACCTTGAAGACCGCAACCCCGTGATCAAAGAAATTGCTGCCACACTTTCTACAAAATCCATCCCCCTCTCCCTGGCATCTCTCCTTGTTGCCATGGTCTTTCTTCCCAATTCAGTGCTGCTAATTATCAAAGCCATTGAAACGATAGAGCAAGGTGGACTGGTCGCGGCACTGTTTCAGTACAACGCCGTCGAGGCAGCATTCATTGCAGTTGAATTGCTGGCTGTTGCATTGGCAATCCATACGTCTACACTTCTATACAAATTGGGGAAGCTGTTGAAAAAGGTAAAAAGCAAAACGATGTTATAGACAAGGACATTTCCCCGGCTGTATGGAAACAAACAGGTGCGATGGAACGCGCTTGAGAAACGTCAGCATTAGCGGCAGCGTATATATATCAGGCAGATCGCGGAGTAATCCTGCACTTCCCCGACTTTAAGCCGGGGAAGTTTTCAAATACAGATTTAATACTCGATTGATATGATGAAAAGTGATTTTCGATGAGTCAAAAACATAACATCCGCACGGATTACGAAAAACTGGCGCCGGGATACGATGCCAGGTATCCATTGCCTGCCAAACAGGAAGCCCGCGGCAGGGCGTTGATCGCACTTGCCAGGGAGGTAAACGCGATCAGAGTGCTTGAAGTGGGCTGCGGTACCGGGCACTGGCTGCTGGGACTTGTGACCACCAGAGCTCAAACCTTTGGGCTTGATCTGTCACAGGGGATGCTGCAGAAAGCAAGCGCGCATGGAGAGGACTTACTGCTCACACGCGGCAGTGCCATTGATCTGCCATTCGCTCCGGATACCTTTGATGTGATCTACTGCGTGGACGCGCTGCATCATTTTGGAGACGCGCAGCGCTACCTGCAGGAGGCGTTCCGGCTTTTGAGAAGCGGCGGCGTGCTGGCGGTCATCGGCAACGACCCGCACAGCGGAGAGGTCTCGTGGTACGGATACGACTTCTTCCCAGGTGTGCTCGAGACGGATTTGGCACGTTTCACGGCCTATTTACAGTTGATGGGTTGGATGCGCCAGATCGGCTACAGCGAAATCCGCGCGGATGTGTTGGAGAACCTGGGAGAATACCGCTGCGGACGCGAGATCTACAAGGATCCATTTCTGAAGAAGAACTCCTGCTCACAGTACGCACTCATGAGCGATGAGAAGTTCCAGGAAGGGTTGGAGAAGATCGAAAAAACGATCAACCAGGCTGAAGCGACAGGAGAAGAGATTGTCTTCCAGTCTTGCTGGCCTGTGAAGATGTTAAGAGGAAAGAAGCCATAGAGGAGACACAAATGACTGAGGAGTTTGTCAAGGAAAGCAAGAGCGACGCGAATGCCGGCAAAAAGGAAATGACCAAACACATGCTGGTCATCATCCCGGCCATCACCATCATCGTGGGGGGGCTGACGGCCCTGATCGGCTGGCTCGCTGGATGGCACACCACCATCCAGTTCAGCAATGGACTGTTCGTTGCCGGCTCGGCGGTCGGGCTGCTCGGGCTGCTTGCCGTTTTGGGCACTTATCGTGCCCGCGCCAGTTTTGGCATCCAGTACAGCCAATCCACAAGCGACATGAACCTGTCTGAACGGGCCAAATTATGGGTCAAGGACATCAATCAAGGTTATAATGCGCTTATCGTTGGTGTTGTTTCGGGTGTGTTATTGATCGGCTTCGCCATTTTGGTGGACAAGATCTTTGCCTGAAACACCGTTTGATTTTGAATAAGGAAAAAGAGAATGACCGAAGAAAGAAAGACCCCATCACAGGCAGCTGTTGAGAACGAAGTCAACAAGACGAAGCGCCGCGCAGAAGATTATCTTCGCGACCCCGACAAATCGAAACAGTTGCTCGACCAGGCCATCAAGAAGGCCAACAGCAAAGAGGTGAACAAGGGACCTCTGGCTGATGTGTGGGCCAGTCTCAAGGCACTCTTCCGCATGTTCAAGGCGTACACACGCAGGGAATACACAAAGGTGCCCTGGGGCTCCATCGTCATGGTGGCTGTCGCCATCATATATTTCGTCTCGCCCATCGATCTGTTGTTTGATTGGATTCCCGTAGCTGGCTTTATTGACGACGCGGCTGTGATCGCGTTTGTCATCAAGCAGATCAAGAACGACTTGGATGCCTTCCTGCGCTGGGAAGCACTGCAGAACTCCCTGATCGATGTGATCGAAGAGGGTGACGCTGCTTGATCTTTGATCTGAACAACAATCAGGCCTGGAGTGATCCAGGCCTGATCTTTTATATGGGTTGGGGAGAACCCCAAAACGCAGCAGCGGTCTACGCCGTAGTAACCGTATTCTTATGCTGCTTCTTCTCCTCTTTTGCTTTGCGTTTTTCCTTGATGGTCATCTTTGGTTTCTTACGGTCTTCCCTTTTCCCTTTGTCAGCTTTTCCTTTATCACCCATTTTATTTTTTTCTCCTTCCCGGTTGGTGCCATATCTGCCAACCGTTGTATTAACTATACACAATTTCCTAAAAAATGGAAACTGATATGTTCACGCAAACTGGTGTTGACCCGCCGCAGGTATAATTACCATATGCCAAAACTCATCACACAATATGTCTGCCAGGAATGCGGACGCACCTCGCCGCGGCCGCTGGGCAAATGCCCGCAGTGCGGCGGCTGGGACACTATGGTGGAAGAGGTCATCGAATCTGCACCTGCGGCCGGGAAATCCACCGTGCGCGGGTTGACCGGCCACACCACGCCCAAACGCATGCATGATATCACCGGCGACGCCGAGGAGCGCATCCAATTGCCCATCGGCGAGTTCGCGCGCGTGCTCGGGGGCGGGGTGGTACCCGGTTCCATCGTGCTGGTAGGCGGCGACCCGGGCATCGGCAAGTCCACACTGCTGTTGCAAATGGCCATGGAAGTAAGCACTCCGGCAGGGAAAGAGAAACCCGGTCTCAAGGTGCTCTACGTCTCGGGGGAAGAATCGGAGCGCCAGATCAAGATGCGGGCACTGCGTCTCACTCGTCTGGCTGGCGACGAAAGACCTTTCAGTGAGGACCTGCTCTTGCTCACTGAAACCAACCTCGACGCGGTGCTGGAACAGGTGGCTGCGGTCAACCCCGAGATCCTCATCGTAGATTCCATCCAGACCGTTTACCTGCCGGACATGAACTCCACAGCCGGCTCGGTGAGCCAGGTACGCGAATGTGCCAACCGCCTGCGCGAACTGGCCAAGAGCAGTGGCATGGCCGTCTTCCTCATCGGGCACGTGACCAAGGAAGGCGTCATCGCCGGTCCACGTGTGCTCGAACATATTGTGGATACCGTCCTCTACCTGGAGGGCGACCGTTTTCAATCGTACCGCCTGCTGCGTTCGGTGAAGAACCGCTTCGGCGCCACCGCCGAGGTGGGCGTTTTTGAGATGCGCGACCGCGGCATGGTGGAGGTGACCAACCCCTCCGAGGCCTTTTTGGCCGAGCGCATGGTTAACGCGCCCGGCTCGGCTATCGCCGTGACCATGGAGGGCACACGCCCGCTTCTGGTGGAGATACAGGGGCTCACCAGCCCATCGAACATGGCCAACCCGCGACGTACGCCCAACGGCGTGGATTTCAACCGCCTGCTGCTCATCAGCGCTGTGCTCACGCGTCGGCTGGGATTGAAGCTGTTCGACCAGGATGTGTTCGCCAACGTGGTGGGCGGGCTGCATATCGACGAACCCGCCGCCGACCTGGCCGTGGCCGTAGCGGTAGCCTCCTCGATGCGCGACGTGCCGGTGAAGGCCGACACCGTGCTTATTGGCGAGGTGGGGCTTTCTGGCGAACTGCGCTGGGTGGGGCAGATGAACGTGCGCCTGCGCGAGGCCGTCAAACTGGGATTCAAGACCGCCATCATCCCGCACCGCATCGCCCACGGTGAATCGCTGCCCGACGGCATTACGGTCAAGGAAGCGCGTTCCCTGCGCGAGGCGCTTTCTTTCGCACTGCTTGAGAAGTAGATTGGAACAGGAGGGTCTGCATGGCTAGGCTGATTTCCCCGCTTGAATGGGGTCCCATTTCCAAAGTTCGCCGCAACCACGGGTTGGAACATGCCACCATCAACCTGATCAGCAAGAAGCATCCGGGGCAGGCCTTTGCCGGTCATTCCGACACCGGCGGGTTCTGGCTGGTGGGGCGGATCGCGACGGATGAACTGGTCACCATCGTGCAGACCGCGCTGACGCGCATGAAGACTGGCGAAAAGCGCCTGGCCATCCATCCCCACTGCGGTACAAACGCGGCCACCACCGGCGTCATCGCCGGATTGCTGGCCTGGCTGGCCATGATCAACACCGGCAATAATTGGAAGAAAAAATTCGACCGCCTGCCGCTGGTGATACTGCTGACCACACTGGCGGTCATCGGCGCTGAACCGCTCGGACCCAAAGTACAGGAAAAGATCACCACCTCGGGCATCCCGGGCAATTTACGCGTGACACGTATCACTCGCTATGAACGCAGCGAAACCGACAAGACCATCCTCCACCGTGTGGAGACAGCCGACTTTACGAGCGAAAAGGGTCTGGAAGAAGCATGATGGAAGAAGCCAGCGTGAAGAACCTGCACATCCTGCACGGCGACGACGGTTTCAGCCTGAACCGGCACGTGAAGGAATTGCTGTCTGCGGTGGGCGACCCGGCCGAGGTGGACATGAACACCACCCGGCTCGACGGCAAGACTGCCTCTTTTGAAGACATCCAGACCGCGGCGTCGACGCTGCCCTTCTTCGGCGGGGCGCGTTGGATCATCGTGGACGCGCCACTGACCAAGATCGACAAGTCAAAGACCGAAAAGTTCGTCAAGCTGCTCGATACGCTGCCGCCCACCAACCACCTAGTGCTGCTCATCGAAGACCACCCCAAATGGCGCAAGGACGCCGCCGGCAAATGGATGCAGGTGTGGGAGACGCTGCACGAGACACACTGGCTGATGAAATGGGCCGCGGAACACGCCGCGAGTGCCGAGGTGCTGTCATTTGCGTTGCCCGACGAACGTGCCATGGACGCCTGGGTGACGGCCGAAGTCAAGCGCCAGGGAGGCAGCATCAACCCAGACGCGGCGCACGAGATGACCATGCACGTGGTCAACGAGACCAGCATCGCCAGCCAGGAGATCACCAAGCTGTTGACCTACGTGAACTACGCCAGGCCTATCACTGCCAAAGATGTAATTGAACTGGTCTCCGCGGAGGGCTCGGCGGACGTGTTCGTGATGCTCGACGCGCTCATGGAAGGCCGCGTCAAGGAAGCCCAGGGCTTGATGCATCGTCTGCTGGAAGAAGAACCCCCCGAGGTCATTTTGGGAGCGCTGAGCCACCGCCTGCGCCAGTTGATTCAGGTGCGTGAAGCGCTCGACGCGCGCGAAGACCTCAAGGTGCTGGTGGAGCGCAAGGTCATCTTCGGCAACCAGACCAGCAAGTACACCAACCAGGCGCGCCGCTTCAGCATGCAACGGCTCGAGGCGCTCTACCGCCGCCTGCTGGCGATCGACCTCAAGTCCAAGACGACGTATGGCGAGATGGACACAGACCTGGAGACGCTGGTGATGGAAGTGCAGGGTAATGCTTAACCGCTAATGACGCCAATGATGGCTAATGGTCGCGAATGGTATTCTAATTAAACTGTTTTTCCACGAATTGCACGAATTTCTTGAAGCAAAAACCGGTTGGAGGTTATCCAACCGGTTTTTTGTTTGTACGAATCGCTATTCTTTACAGTCAGCTCTTCAGCCCCAGCATCTGCGCGCGTTTCTCGTCCCACTTGAGCGCGTCGGAGATGCCCTGCTCGATGGGGAGTTCGGCCTGCCAGCCGAGCAGGCGTTTGGCCGTGTCTGCGTTGCAGTAGGAGCCGGCCACGTCGCCGGGGCGGGGGCCGGTCTCGACCTTATTGACGGTCTGACCGTAGACCTTCTCGAAGGCGGTGACCAGTTCCTTGACGGTCACGCCCTTGCCGGTGCCGAGGTTGATGACCAGGTAGTTGCTTTCGGGGTTGCCGGCGCGTTGGAAGACGTTGTCAAAGTCGGCCAGGGCCTGCACGTGGGCGCGGGCCAGGTCCCACACATGGATATAGTCGCGAATGCCCGTACCATCGCGGGTGGTGTAGTCGGTGCCGGTGATCTGGAAGACCGGCAGGCGCCCCTGCGCGGTTTCCACCAGCTTGCCGAGCACGTGGGTGGGGTTCTGCACGTAGAGTCCGGAGCGCATCTTGGGGTCAGCACCGATGGGGTTAAAGTATCGCAGGGCGATGCCGTGCATGCCGTAGGCCGCACAGAAGTCCTTGAGGATCATCTCCATCATGTACTTGGTGCGCGCGTAGGGGCTGATCGGCTTGAGCGGCGCCTCTTCGGTGACCATCCAGCCGGGGACGACATCGTAAAGCGAGGCCGAGGAGCTGAAGACCACGCGGCCTTTGCCCAGCTTACGCAGGATGTTAAAGAACTCCAGCGATTTGGAGACGTTGTCAAGGTAATAGTCATAGGGGGCCGAGACCGATTCAGGGACGACGATGAGGGCAGCGCAGTGCACCGTGGCCTGGATGTCGGGGTGCTCGTTGAAAATGGCCGTGACCATCTTCTCGTCGGCGATATCGCCTTTATAGAAGATGCGTCCGCGAGTGAATTCTTCGCGCCCGGTGATGAGCGAGTCGAGGATGACGGGGGTGTGCCCGGCCTCTTCAAGCGCAGAAGCGATGGTGCTGCCAATGTAACCGGCTCCGCCGGTGATGAGAAATTTCATGTCAGTGCTCCAGTTTATGAAAGGATGCCCGCCAAGCGGACATCCCAAGTATAACGGAGAATCGAGTTCTCATAGAGTATATGTAAAGATTTCCGCATATTGAATTGGAATTTTCGCAGTGGTACTATCTAGTTGATAAAAATTTTTTAGGGAAAGGATATCAACATGTTCAATTTTGGAAAAAAACCCGAACAGGATCCACAGAAGGCGCTGGACGATGCAAAAAAGAACCTTAACACCGGTTTGACCGGGGGAATCACTAAGGCATTTTTGGGTAAAGATTTCGTCAATGACATGAATGCCATGATGAACCAGGGTCAGGCTGCCCTGGACGGTGTTAAGCAGCAGCAGGAGCTTGCGCAAAATGGTTCAGATGCCACCGCCGAAGTGGTATCTGTCGCTGATACCGGCGCGACAGTCAACGAGAATCCAGTCGTAGTTCTCGTGTTGAAAGTCACCCCGGCATCCGGCACGCCATTCGACCTCACCGCGCAAACGATGGTTTCGCGTATTGCAGTGCCGCGTAAGGGCGACACGATCAATATCAAATATAACAAGGACAATCCGCAACAGATCCTGGTGTTGTAAAACCGGACGAAACCCGGGGTCTGATTAAATACTTACAAAAGAAGGTCAATTTACACCCAGCGTCCTTTTGATTCGGAAGCATGTGTAATTGGCGTATGTTTTGATGGATGCGCTAAAAATTCTTAGGTATTTGGCGAGGTTATTTGTTTCTGATCAGCCCGATCATCCACCTGCCCACAATAAAAATCACAATAAGCCAGATTAGAACGATGATCGCAGCCGCAACCCAGTTAGTCGGTTTTCCGCTGGCGAACTGTTCTTTAGCTTTGACTCGGGATTCAGCCATCACTTCAGCGGGAATCATCTTCAACGACAGGGCGATACCCGCAGGGATGAGGATGAGGTCATCGAGATAACCAAGCACAGGCACGAAATCGGGAATGAGGTCAATGGGGCTGAGAGCGTAAGCCACCACCACCGCGGAGAAGACCTTGGCGTACCAGGGCGTGCGCGGGTCGCGGTAGGCGATCCACAACGCCATGACGTCACGTTTGAGGATGCGGGATTTTTGCTTGAGCGAATCGATGAGTTTCATGGCGGGTATTATAACGTTTATCCATCTAATAATAGAGCACCTTCATTTGAAGGTGCTCTTCCTTTGGAGGATAGTTGCGACAGAACAGACAGACAGGGGCTAGAGAAAAACCGAGATAATGCCGATGAGCATAAAGACGATCCCAACGATCAAAAAGACCACGCTGCCAGCCACCTTGGTTTCCAGTACTGCATTGAGGGGGTTGTCGGGGTCGTAATGCACCGATACCTGAGTATCCTGTGGGTAGGGTGCGATCTTCCTTGATGCCGTTCGGTAATCATAAGCCGCATTTCCAAAAGAAATATGGTCGCCGGTGAATTCCTGCCCCATGATGGAGTACTTGTACTGTACAACCGGTTCATAACTGATGCTTGTTCCGGAATCAGAATCGTAGCTGCGCTTCTCCTGAAGTCCTGATGAAATTACAACTCCGGGTACGATTGGCCAAATTTCGGCTTCCTTGGCTCGTTTGCGCTGCACCAGATTGACAATGATGCATCCCAACCCGGCAAGCAGGAATACTGCGCTGAAGACAAATTTGAGTACCATCCCGACCTCCTGTTATTCACTATATCCATTATGCGGAATATCCCTTTCTTTTGCAAGCGCTGCCGGTATGCGAAAAAAAGAGACACCTCGTTGGTCGGGGTGTCTCGTAGTGCAATCCAATCTGTTACTTGCCCGGATCGTAGTATCCGAACAACACATAGGTACCGGCAGCGGGAGCGTAGGCACAGGCCATGAAGGTACCCTCTTTATCAGGCACCCAGCCAAGGGTGGTATCCAACTCCACCCAGCCATTCCCAGACCATTTGTAGATCGAGGCCGTCCAACCGAACGCGCCCTTACGGAACGGATGGCAGATGGTACCGGCTTCGTCCACGCGGACGCCTGAATACAACGTCTGCTGCCATTCATTGGGCGGCGTGATGGACGATTGGTCCAGTTCGAACTGATTGCCGCTGTCCCACGACTCGACGACAGGCAAAGCAGTCGGAGTGGCCGTAGGCGACGGAGGCGGCGGAGTGGGCTCAATGGTTATGGCTTGCACTTTCGCTGAAACAGTTGTCGCCAGCGCGACGATGACAAGGGCAAAAATTGCAACAATGGTGATAATTTTCTTCATGATATCCTCCCGATTGACATGATATTATGAGATTATTGCATAAAGTCACACGCGGGGCAATAAAATTCGCGTAATAAAAAGACACTCCCGTGGGAGTGTCTTCGTTTGCCAGATTACTACCAAACTGGATCAAGTAGGGGGCGCTTCTTCTACCTTCTTTTCGGGTGCCAGGTTGGGATCAAAGTAGCCATAGAACATGTAGATGCCTGCGGTCTGGGCATAAGCGCAGGCCATGAATTGCCCTTCAGTATCGGGTACCCAGGCCAGGGTGGTATCCAACGCAAACCAATTATTCCCGTCCCATTTATAAATTGTGCCCGTCCAACCGTACGAGCCTTTGCGGAAGGGGTAGCAGATCTTGCCCGGCGCGGTCATTTCAACACCTTTGCTGAGCGCCACGGACCATTCATTCGGTGTTGGATACTGCTCAGGGTCAAGCACCACCTCGGGGCCGCCTTCCCACTCGGGATCATAAACTGGTATGGGAGTGGGGGGTGGGCGGAAGATTGCCGACGCGCTCTTCGTTACGTTTAGTGCCATTGCTGAAGCGATGAGAGCCACTATGATCAATACGAATGCGAATTTTTTCATGAGGCCTCCTTAACACTAATGGATACCTCATTATTGCTTTTTTTCGAGCGTAATTCAATAGTCTGGGTCACTTCACCGAGTACTGCGAGCCGTCGCTGATGATTTCTACGATGCTACCTGTCTCGAAACTGATCCAGTCCGGCAGCGGCTTGACTGCGGGGCTGTTCCACAAAACCACCTGCGCGCCGAAATTGCCCCACATATCAGCCGGCAGGTTGGCCACGTCTTCCTCGTTGAGGATGAGGATGGAGAGGCTGCTCAGATTATCGGCCTGCTGCGCCACCAGCCGCGCGGGGTCCACCCCGCCGGGGACGAGGACGCGTGTGTTGCCATACTCGATGAGAAGGGCGGTGCGGCTGCCGTCCTCCGCGATGGGCGTGATGGTGAGCCCTTCGTCCATCTGGATGACCTCGCCATCACCCAACTGCTTCACTTCCATGCCCCCGGGCAGGGTTATCGGCGCCAGGTTGTCATCCAGGCTCGAGACGGGCAGGGTGAGGATGGCCTTATTGATGGGAAGCTGCGTGGATAACAGATCCAGGTTGCTGCTGCCAGCGCGGTTGGTGAGCAGCACACCGTCAATATGGACGTCCCAGGGCGAAACGTGCCGGCTGACCGCGGATGCCAGTTGATTGGGGCTGCCTGCGGGATCGATGAGCAGGCTGCTGCCCTGCGGTGTGCGCAGAAAAAGAGCGCTTCCGTTGCCCGCGCGTACGAGCCAGAGGTGCAGGTACCCGTCTGGGCGGCGGCTGGCTGTGGAGATTGTTAATACAGTGATCACCAGCGCTGCAAGGCCTGCGTAGAACCAGTTGATTTCTATGGATTTTTTCACGAAATAACCCCTCAAAATGAATGCCAGCACGACAAGGACAGCAACCACCGCCAGCGCGGCGGAAGCGCCTGCCGAAAGCGTGATCGTGCCCCAGTCCCAATTGGAGATGAAGTCCGCAGCGGCGTTGGACCACCACACCAGCGGCCAGGTGAGCGTACCCAGCAGCCTGCCGCCGGCCGGCCAGAGCATGGTGACGAAGGTGACGATCATTCCGCAAACAAGCAACGCGGGTTGGACAGGCAGCACCAGCGGGTTAGCCACCAGCGAGGTGAGTGACAGGCGGTGGAATTGCAGGGCGATGACGGGCAGGGTGAGCAACTGGGCGGCCAGGGAGTAGAGGAAATAATCGCACACCGGTCCTGTCAGGCGCACGGCGGTGGTCTCGGAGAAATGACTCTCCAGACGCTCGTAGAGCCAATCCTTCATGGGCGTGGCAAAGAGCAGCAGTCCCAGCGTGGCGGCAAAGGAGAGCTGGAAGCTGGCGTCCCAGGGCAGCAGCGGGTTGAGTATGGTCATCAGCAGCGCCGATACGCCCAGTCCGTTCAGCCCGGCGTGGCTGCGGCCGATGAGCTGACCACCAAAGGCAAAGAGGGCCATGATCATGGCGCGTACCACCGATGGCGACGCGCCCACCAGCAGGGTGTAAGTGATCAGGACAAACCCTGAAAGTAGCAGGGTGACGCGTTTGTTGAAGGCGCGCGAGAACAACCTGGTACACATGGCAGCCAGCACTGACATGTTGAAGCCGGAAATGGCGATGATGTGCGCCGTGCCGGTATCGCGGTAGGCTTGTTTGAGGTCAGCGGGCAGGTTGTTGTCATTGCCGAGCAGGATGCCCGCCATCAAACCCGATTCGGGCTGCGGGTAGGCGGTGAAGATGGCACGCGCGGCGCGCTGACGCAGCCAGTCCAGCGCCAGTGACCACCAGGGCGCATCTCCCGACCCCACGCGCTCGAGCGACGCCGGGCTGTAAATGATAGTGTCGATGCCCTGACGCTGTAAATAGTCGCGGTAAGAGAAATCTTCGCTGTCCGAGGGCGTCTGCGGCGAAGCGCTGAATCGCAGTACGTCGCCAAGCTGCCATCCGCTGCCGGGTGCGGTATATACCAGTGCCTCACCGCTGATGCGCCGGTAAGTGAGGGTAACAGGGTCATAGATCTCGCGCGCGGAGACATGCAGATAGATCGCGGTCTCGCGCACGTCTGGCGGTTCGCTTACCACGGCCGTGATGAGGTAGGTGCCGCTATCGTTGTACCAGGCCAGGTTGTTCTCAATCCATCGCGGCAGCGCCAGCGTGTAACGCAACCCGCCCAGCAAAATGGAGAGCAGCAGGATCGCCGGCCAGACAGCAAAAAGCCCCGGCTTGGATCGAAACAGCCAGAGTCTGCGATAATATTTTCTACCAATAATAGTGACGGCAAGGAGAACCGCCGCCAACGCTGTCCAGACCCAGAGCGGCAGAGTGATAAGCTTGCCGCACAGCAGGCCGATGAGAAAAGCAAAGGCGATCCAGAATAACGGCATGTCCCCCTGGTGTTCCGGTTAGTTGGAATTCCAGCATTCGCTGGTCTTGGCGTCACATTCCAGCGGCTGTATGATCTCGGTCACGTTGCCGTCTTCCCAGCAGGCGCTGGTGTCCACCACCATGCACAACGGCTTACCAATGGCAACAGAAGCGTACGCGTAGTCGTCCTGCGGCTCGATCCAGACCACGCCCTTGTCGCTGGTCTCGAAAGCCACGAAAGCGTGCCCGGATTCCTCGGGATCGAAGACCACACCCACCAGCCAGGCGTGCAGGTTCTTTTTTTCAGCGTTGGCCTGCAAATCCATGGCGAAGTTGACGCAGGTGTAGGTGTCTTCGTCATATGCGTTCCAGTTGGTGTGGTCGTTGGAAAGGAAGGTGGTTAACTCCTGCCAGGTGATCGTGCGGTAAGTACTGGCGGGGGGCACCACGGTGACTGTGTAACGCGCGGTGGGATTGACGGTGAATCTGGCGGTGGGCGCAGGAGTATCAGTGGGCACGCTGCCAATTACCTGCATGACGGTGCAGGCGGATAGGAAAGCACAGACGAAAACATGCAAGGTTGAAACGATAGCAATTTTCAGAATCTTCAATAATTTCCTACACTTTTGTTATGAAGTAAAATCTTCAATGATTATATAACATTAGAAACAACCAGGTCAGCAAGTGGTTATTCCAGGTTCTGGATCTCGCACGCCTTGAATAATTCCAGAAAAAACTGTTTAGATTTACACGCCTCGGATTTGTACCCGAACATGATCAACAAATACCCAATAAAGAACATTCCTCCGGTGAATATGACCGCTTCAAAATCTGCTTGTTGGTCCCCGGTCAGAAAAGGGATAAGGGTGGAAATTAATCCAATACCTGAGCCTCCCATCCAGACAGCCATGAAGAGCAGCACGAATACATTGGGCCTCATATGAATTTTGATGTTGGTTCCGCCAATGATCGTTTGAATACTTCCCTTGATCACCGGCAGGAAGGAGTTGCGGTAGCGGATGATGCGGGTAATTTCAAACTCGACTCCCTTGATCCATCCTTCATAAGGCCTTTGCCTGGTCGTGAACATGGTAAAGGTGCGCCGGGGTTCAATCACCGCCTGCAGCCTGTTGATGGCATCTTCGGGGGAAAATGGAGAGTATAGGGTAAGGTTATCAAAGGGAAGCAATTTCATGGATTCCCACCTCTTCACTTGAATTTGTCAAACCGAAATCAGTTATACCTTAAAACGTCTGATACACGAATGGAGCGACTTGGTGGGTGAAGGCGGCTAGCACGGCCACGAGCAACAGGATGACAACCAAAATCACCTGCGCCCAGCGCGGCCAGCGCTGGATGAAGGTCTCGCTGCCGCCGCGGTGCTGCAGCAGGTCAAAGAGGATGGCTACCGCCAGCAGCAGGCAGAGGATGGGATCGGGCAGGCCAAAGGAGCTCCAATCCAGGAATTGGCGGTCGCCGAGCAGCACGCTCTTGAACAGGAAGAAATCCGGTTTCTGCCACAAAATCAGCCCCTTCCAGAAAGCCAGCGTATTGGGCACCGAGGTCTTGAAGGGCACCCAGGCCAGCACGGCAAACAGGAAGGTGACACCCCTTCCCGGCCATTGGCGCCAGCGCGGACGCTCGTTCACCAGCGGCTGCGCCTTGAATAGAGAGGGCACGCGTTCCACGATGAGATACAGCCCGTGTAGTCCGCCCCAGAGGAGCATGTTCCAGCTCAGTCCGTGCCACATGCCGCTCACCAGCATGGTCAGCAGCGGAGGGAGTACAAAGTTGAAGAAAGCTTTCTGGCTGCGGTTGCGTTTGAGCAGCGACCAGGAAAGCGGGTAGAAGATGTAGTCGCGCAGCCAGTTCGAGAGACTGATGTGCCAGCGAGTCCAGAACTCGGAAAAGTTGCGCGAGAGGTAGGGCAGGTTGAAGTTGTTGGTGAGCTCGATGCCAAACCACAGGCTAACGCCGCGCACGATCATGGTGTAACCGGCAAAGTCATTGTAGATGGCGAAGGCGTAGGCCAGCAGCCAGACCACCAGGTGCTGCCCGGCATACTCCGCGGGTGCGGTGAACGCGTCAGTCGGGATCATGGCGAAGAGCGGGTTGGCGAATACCAGTTTGCGGAACAGACCTGTGAAGATGAGCACCAGGCTGCGCTCGAGCAGGGCGCGGTCCACGGGCAGGGGGTTGTGCAGGCGCTCAAAGAAGGCGTGGGCGCGTTCCACCGGGCCGGAGATGAGGCGCGGGAAGTAGAAGGCGTAGAGGCTGAAACTGACGAAGTTGCGCTGCGCCTCCATACGGCCGTTGGTCACGTCCAGCAGGTATGAGATCCACTGCACCACCAGGAAGGAAAGACCAATCGGCAGCAGGATCTGCAGTCCGTCGCTGACGGTGATTCCCAGCGAATTGAGCAGGCGAACGGCTTCAGGCAGGTAGAAGGACGAATACTTGAATATGAATAGCGCCAGCACGTTGAGAACGATGCCGGTGGTAGTCCAGCCGAGGGCGTGTTTACCCGTCGGGGCAGCCTTGAAGCCCAGCAGGTAGTTGAGCAGCGTCAATGCACCGAGCACGAGGATGAACTGCCAGGACCAGGTGGCCAGGAAACCCAGCGAGACGGCCAGCAGCCAGTAATTGCGGAATTTGGCAGGCAACCAGCGGTAAACCAGAGCTGCGGCGACAGCGCAAACAAAAAAGAGCGCGGCGGTCACGGTCATGGCTGCACCTCGTCCATGGAAGAAGCCAGGCAAACCTGCTGCGTACTGCACAGGTCGGCGAGCTGAGCGGCGAAGAGGTTGGTGTAGGTCTCGGCGCCCATGTAGTTCAGGTGGTGGTTGTCGGCAAAGCCGCTGTTGTGAATGGGTTGCCAGGAGATCATTTCCAGGTAGGTGCCGCCATGAGCCAGGGCAATCTCCTGCAGACGGGCGAGATAATCCTCGCGGTCGGATTCTTTCTCAAGATAGGAGTAGTAGGTAAAGAAGACGGGCATTTCGGTGACGATGATCTGCGTTCCATCTTCTTCATACGCCAGGATCGATTCGAGCGCGGTGATGCGCTGTTCGTCCATGCTGTAATTCTTGAACAGGTCAAAGATGACCGCTTCTTTGGGATCGGTGGGATCCGGCTCCTGGTTGACGTCGATCTCAGTGCCGCGCGCGGCTTCGTAACCGGAAGCGGTGGTCTCGGCCAGGCGGCGTGTGTTCAGCAGGTAGGTGTCCAGAAAGTCGCTGTTGTACCAGTAACGGAATGGGAGCAGGTGCTGCAGGGCTGAAGAATTGCTCTCCAGATACCCCTCAAGCGAGGGATGCCCAAACTGCTGCTGCACCCAGGCGTTGCCCAGAAAATCAGCGCTTACCTGATCGCCGTTTCCGGTGATGTAGTCGCGCATCTCGGTGAAGATGATGATGGTGGCGGGGTGGTATTTCTCTTCTAAAATGCGGGCCAGGATGGAAAGCGGTTCAATGGTCAGACCCTCGACGCCGAAGTTGAAGACGCGTACTTGCTGACCAGTCAGTTCTGCGTATTTGGCTGAAAGCACCTCGGGATCGATGCCCGTGTTCACCATGGAGTTGCCCAGCAGGATGACGTCCACGCCGCCGTTCTGGCGCACATACTCCTCCAGTTTGAACCACTTGATCTCAAACTGGGTGTGGTAGTTGCCCACCGAGCGCATGGGCAGCATATTGTCCGCCCAGCCCAAGCGGTAGACGCCTTCGAGCAGACCGGCGAAAAGAACAAAGACCACCAGACCGGAGAGCAATGCTCTCAGGAAGGAACGCGGTTTTGTTCCGGGATTCTTTTCAATGGGTTCAGTGGACGGCGCTTTTATCATGATAAAAAATGGACCGATTTCGTCAACGAGATCAGTCCATAATTATAACCCTTAGTCTTGCAGGTCAGGCTGCTGCCGGTTTGGCTGTCTTCTTCTGCTCGCGCAGCAATTCCTTGAGGCGCGGATGGTCGGCGTAGAAGCCTCGGTAGCTTTCGGGTAGCATGGCAGCGATCTGGCACATCATTTCGTCGGTGAGTGCCTGAAGCTGTTCCTCGCGTTTGCCCTTTTCCAGAACAGGAGGCGGAATCAATTTACCAAAGCGGGCGGTAATCTTTGGCCGCTGGAAGGTGATGGCTTTTTTGAAGGAACCAATGGTGCCGGTGATGGCCACCGGGACGATGGGCACGTTGGCGCGCACGGCCAGCAGCGCGGTACCGGGTTTGCCTTCCAGTAAATGACCTTCCTTGCTGCGTGTCCCTTCGGGAGCGATGCCGATGGCCCTGCCCTGCTCGAGCGCTTCGATGGCGGTGCGGAAGGCGCCAAAATCAGCGCGATCGCGGTCAAGCCAGATGCCCTCGGCGGTGATGATGAACCAGCGGATGAGCGGGTGTTTGAGGTATTTCGTCGTCACCAGGGCGGTCATTTCAGGCCGGTTGGGGATGGTGAAAAGCACGGGGATATCCATGCGGCTGAGGTGGTTGGTGGCGATGAGCACACCGCCGCTATCGGGGATGTTCTCGACACCCTCAAACTTCGTGTCGGTCAGGATACCCATCAGCCAGACGATGAGTCTGCGTAGATTGTTGGCTTTTTTACCCATAAAACCTCCGCTCGCTGTTATCAATTATGATAACACCGCGTCAGCGTTTAGTTACTCGGCGTCTGTTTTACCGGCCAGTTTGGCAGCCTTGGATTCCTTGCGGGCTTTGAAGAATTCCACGAATGCCGGGATGAAGGAAATGACCACAATGGCGATCACCACTAGGGAGAAGTGCTCCTTGATGAAGGGGATGTTACCGAAGAAGTAACCGCCAAAGAGGAAGATCGCCGGCCAGACGATGCCGCCGATGATATTGTACGAGATAAAGTGCTTGTAGCTCATACGCCCCACACCGGCAACAAAAGGAGCGAAGGTGCGGATGATGGGGATGAAGCGCGCCAGGAAGATGGTCATGTTGCCGTGCTTCTCATAGAAAGTGTGGGTGCGGTCGAGATATTCCTTCTTTACCCAACGGATTTTGCCCTGGTACACCTGATCACCCAGTTTGTGGCCGATCCAGTAGTTGGCGGTGTCACCGCCGACCGCTGCCAGGACCATGAGCAGGTAGAGCAATTTGATATCCAAAACGCCCTGGGCAGCGATGAGCGCGCCGGCCGCGAAGAGCAGCGAGTCACCGGGCAGGAAGGGAGTGACCACCAGGCCGGTCTCGATGAAGATGACCACGAACAGGATGGCATAGGTCCAGTAACCGGTATCGGTAACAATCTGCCCCAGGTATTCGTCCATGTGCAGGACGAAATCGATTATGAATGTAATGAAACTCATCAATATTATCCTTAACTTTTTTCTCGGAATCAGGATTCCGGACTGCTAATTGTAACCGGTAAAACGGGTGGGGTGGATTCTTTTTGCAGGCGCCGATTAATCAGTAATAGCGCGGCGAGCATGGCAGCAGCCAGCCCGCACAGAACCCATTGCGCGTACGGCATCAGGGCAGAGATCCATTCGTACTCGACCGGGAAGACCATGTCATTCAATCCCATCATCACAGCGAAGAGGTTCCAGGCTCCGTGCACCGCGATCATGGCCAGGTAGACAAGCGAGACACGCATGTATTTGCCGTCCTGCCATGTGCGGGCCATCGTCAAACCCAGGATGGCCGTGGTGGTCACATGGAGCAAGCTGGCGCCAGCTCTGCCGATGACCGTCGACGTCCACACTCCACCGGCCATGGCCATCATGAGCAGGCTTTCGGTCACGCCAAAAGCTGCGCCGCTGATCATGCCCAGGATGAACCCCTCTGACGGCGTGATTTTCCTGCCCGCGAACATCCAGACCGCCAGGGGTTTGAACATCTCCTCGATCACAGGGATGAAAACGCACAGGATAAGGATGGCTCCGCCGTACAACAGCGATGACGGGATCAACGGGAGCAGGTCGTTGATCATCGATTCGATGGCCTGCTCACTCAGCATGCCCTGGCTCTCGAAGAGGGTCATGTAGGGAATGAACTCTGCCTGCTGTACCAGCCAGGTACCGGCGGCTATGAGAATGACGCCGAAGACGATCAATTCAAAGGTGACGGCCACCACAGGAGTGACAAACTGCGAAAAGTTGAAAGCACCCCAGGCGCGCTGCGTGCTGTGGAGTCTCAGTCTGTGCCAGCCGGCCAGCAGGAACACCATGACCGGCAGGACAACAATGAGGATGTTCAACAAGCCATAGAAGATCGCAGGCATCCCCAACTTATCGAGCCGGTCGCCCATGAAGACCAGCCCGATCCAGAGTGCCAGCAGGGCTGCGGCTGCAACCAGCAGGCGCCGGCTGATGGTCAGCGGCGGCGGCTCAATGCCGCGCAGCCTGCGTACGGTCGTGATGATGGAGGGGATACATAGTAACGTAATGAAGGCCAGCGCCCAGGCGGTGACTTCAATCACTTCAGTCTCATAGGTCGCAAAGCCGCCTCGAGATTTGTAACCTGAGACTGCCAGGATCATCAAAATGGTCAGCAGTAGAAACGTGAGACCGCTGACCGCTCCCAGCACCAACTGCCAGACGCTCGCGCGGTGGATCTTCTTTGCCGGTATTGGCAGGGGTGGTGGAAGCGTCATTTAACCTCGATAGTGATGGAGTTGATCGGGTCCGGTGGGAGTAGTATGGCATCACTATCGGGGTTGCGCGGACGCAGCATATTCAACACATCTAGGCCTGAGGTGACTTGCCCAAAGATGGTGTATTTCCCGTCCAGGCTGGGAACGGCTGTGTAGGTGATGAAGAATTGCGAACCGTTGCTGTCGGGTCCGTTGTTGGCCATGGCCACCACGCCGGGTTTATCGAAGTGCAGAGTGGGATCCAGTTCATCCGTGAAAGAATAGCCGGGTGAACCCAGCCCCGAATTGGACGGATCGCCGGATTGTGCCATGAAGCCAGTGATAACGCGGTAGAAGGAAGCGCCGTCGTACCAGCCGTTTTGCGCCAGGAAGACAAAGCTGTTGACCGCCCAGGGGGCTTTATCGGCGTAGAGGTCGATGACGATGTCGCCCTTGTCGGTGTGCAGGGTGGCGGTGTAGGTCTTGGTGGTATCCACCGTCATAGGTGGGCACTCGGTGTAGGAACGTTCTGCCAGTTTGTAATACTCAACAACGTTCGAGAGCGTATCCAGGTTGTAGAGCATGGAAATAGCCGCGCCGTTGAAGAACAGGAACGGATCATAAAAGTTGGTGTAGACCTTGTTCATCTTTACGGCTGTAACACGCGATTCTTCCACGCTGGCGATGACCGCGTCTGAGACCATGTCCTGTTTGAACTTTTCAGCATCCAGACCCAGCTTGGCGGCTTCGTTGTAAGCCCAATCGACGAACTTGTCCGTGCTCAGATTGATCCAATCGGCCTGATAGGTGTACAGCACATAATGGTATTGCCAGAATTTTCCCTGCAGCCCGGCAGCCTCTGCCGCCTGGGCGGCCAGTTGATCTTTGTCGTACTGCTCGGGCAGGGGGAAGTGCCTGAAGACGAGCTGAACATCGTCGGGGTACTTTTCCATCAACTGCTGAATAATGACGGACAGTTTGGCCGCGTTGGCATCCTGGAAATCGCCGTACTCGATAATGGTGACGATCGCGTCCTCCGGGCCTGTCTTCCAATCACTGACCGTGACATCGGGCAGGTAGGAGGTGGCATTGGGATCGGGTGGTTGTACCACCGGAGAGACCTGACAGGTGGCCGGGTCGCTCTTGATGATTTCTATGGTCGGTTCAGGGGTGGCAGAAGGAGTTGCGGTGACCGAAGGCGTGAGGTCAATGGTTGCCGTGGGCAGGGGTAGTGTGGCGGTCGGCACCGCGGCGGGCGCGGCTGTGGCTGAGGGGGTGCAGGCGCCCAGGATGAGCGCGAAAGCCAGGACGACAAGCAAAACAGGTTTACGCATGGTCAACTCCTTCATTTCCCTTGGTTGTATTCTTGGATCCGTTTGAGAACGATCTGCTGCAGATCGGATTGTACTTTTTCACGTGTCTGGCTGCCGTCCACCACCACCCAGCGCTCCGGTTCCAGTTTCACCAGTTCGTGGTAGCCGCGGCGCACGCGCTCGTGGAAAGCGACCTCGTAAGCGTCGAGGCGGTTCCATTCGCCGCCACCCATCTGCCTGCGGCGCAAGCCCTCGTCAGCGTCGATGTCGAGCAGCAGGGTGAGATCGGGTTTGAGGCCGCCCGTGGCAAAACGCAGGATCAGGCGCAATGTTTCGAGATCAAGGTTGTGACCGTAGCCCTGGTAGGCCAGGGTGGAATCGGCGTATCGGTCGCTGATGACGACCACGCCGCGTTCCAGGTTGGGACGCAGCACTTCGGCCACGATCTGGGCACGCGCGGCGCAGAAGAGCAGGATCTCGGTGCGCGGGTCCATCGAAGTGTTGCCAAGCTTCATGATCACCTGGCGGATCTGATCGCCGATGGAGGTGCCGCCGGGTTCACGGGTGGTCAGAACCTCATAACCCTGTGCGCGAAGGAAATCCGCCAGTTGCGGGATCTGGTTGGACTTGCCGCTGCCATCTGGACCTTCAAGCGTGATGAACATGCCACCTCAATTATTCACGGAAGATGCGCACCCTGCGGTTGGGTTCCCGTCCGTAGGACTGCGAAACGAGCTCTGCCTGGCGCGCCATCTCATGCTGGATACGCCTGACATTGGAGGATGCCGGGGGCAGGTCCACCCAGCGCTGACCGTTGAGCACGGCCTGGATGGCCGATTCGGTCTGGTTGGTGATGGTTTCATAATTTGCCGCCAGACTGTCAGACGGCAGGTTGAACATCTCGGCCAGGGATTGCTCCATCTGGTTGATGGTGTTGGCTCTCAGAACGAAAATGGGCACGCCGCGCGATTCGGCGTCCACCACCGGCTGTTGGCGCGAGCGGTAGTAGGTGCGCAGCGTAATGACCACATCGGCGTCTTCGATGTTCTTGCAAACTTGAATGGGAACACCCAGGTGGTGACCGGCCTGCTCCAGACGGTTGCGGGCCACGCCGTAGGGGTAGATGCGGATGGTGCGCCGGGTTGAAGGCGACAAATCGGTTTCTGTTTCTTCCTGCGCCGGGCGATCATAATCTGTGTTCACGGAACGCCGTTTGGGCGAGTAGGGCTGCCTTTCGGAACCCGCACGGTCGTCATAGCCGTTCTCGTAACTGCGCCGCGTGCCCTGTGAAGCAGAGCGGCTGCCCGTGGGCGGCTTGGGAGATTTCGTGATGTGGATCTCGTCGTTTTCGTCGCGGGAGCGGAGCTCGGGCTGGATGGGGAAACCGCGCACGATGGTATCGACCGCGGCGGCCACGTCGGGGTGGACCACCAGGCGGTCGCGCTCCTGCAGCTCAATGAGCACGTCAAAGGTCGGCGGAGAACGGCGTTCGAGCACGGTCTTCTGCGTACCTCTGCGGCGGGCTTCTTCATCAGATAGCGTTACCGATTCGATGCCGCCCACCAGGTCGGAGAGCGTGGGGTTGAGTAGCAGGTTTTCAAGCGTGCGGCCGTGGGCGGTGGCAACCAACTGCACACCGCGCTCGGCGATGGTGCGGGCGGCCATGGCTTCCAGTTCGCGGCCGATCTCATCAATAACGATGACCTCGGGGTTGTGGTTCTCCACGGCCTCGATCATCACCTCGTGCTGCAGCGAGGGAGTGGCCACCTGCATGCGGCGCGCCTTGCCGACGGCTGGGTGCGGTACGTCGCCGTCGCCGCCGATCTCGTTGGAGGTGTCGACGATGATGACGCGCTTGCTCTCGGCCAGGATGCGCGCTGATTCGCGCAGCATGGTGGTTTTGCCAATACCCGGTTTGCCGAGCAGGAGGATGCTCTTGCCCGACTCGACCAGGTCCTGGATGATATCGATGGTGCCGTAGACGGCGCGGCCGACGCGGCAGGTGAGGCCCACAATGGTGCCGTGGCGGTTGCGGATGGCGGAGATGCGGTGCAGGGTGCGTTCCAGTCCGGCGCGGTTGTCGGCGTCAAATTCACCGATGTGCGAAACCACGTGGTCGATATCGGCGCGGACGACTTCCTTGTCGCTCAGCGCCAGTTCCCTGTCCACGAAACGGGCCATGGGTAAACGGCCGAGATCGAGGACAATCTCGAGCAGGGCGTCGCTGTTATTGGCTGCTGTCAGCGCCTCCACGATGCGTGAGGGCAGGACAGCCATCAATGCGTGCAGATCATCAGTAATTCTCTTTTGCGTCATACTACCTTTATTATCTGTCGAAAACCTGTTCTTGGCTACTGACCAATCCGGGAAGTTTTATGAATGATGGGCGCCGAGGTCTCGGCTGGGCGATTATTGACCACCAGACCGTTCTGTTCTGCGACAGCGTATTGTGCCACGGCCAGATGGTGAGACATGAGCGCGAAATGAACGGCGACCGATGCTTCCATTTGTTCCAGGAAGGGCGTCAACCAGGCTTGGTAGGAACGCATCTGCAGGTAGAGGGGTTTATCGGAGCGGCTAAAAATGCCGTGAAGCTCCCTGAGCATGGTGCCGGGGTCCTCAAGGGAGGGATGGATGATGGGCATGAGATGGATCCCCTTTGGACCGGCCATGCTTTCAACGACAGCCAGGATCTCGCCTTTCTGTAGGTACACCATGCGGCCAGCCGCGCTGCCCCGGTAAGGCTCGGCGGTCTGCGCCAGCGGGGGCACCAGGGTGCGATGGAGCGAGCGCACGCAGGATTCATCCTTTAAGGTCGCCTGCCGCCATCCGCTGTTCTCTCCAGCATTCGCTTCAGAAACCTGCGAGGGCAGGCGCCAGATTGTCTCCCAGCCGTAGATGGAAAAGCCGCAGAGTCGGAAGGTATCAATGGTCTGATCTGCTTCGCGCACTTCCGCCAGCAGGTTCACCGCGCCAAGCTCACCCGCGCAGACGCACAGGTATTCCAGCAGGGGAGGCAGAGCCGGATTATCGGTTTTGGGATCGGGAGCGATGAAGACAAGGCGAGCCGAGCGTTCTCCGGGGAAGTGCTGCACCTGGGCCATGAGTTCGCAGCCCTCAGCGGTGCAGACGGCTTCCATGCGCAGGGGAAGATCGTCATTGAGGCGCGCCGCGAGAGCCGAAAAGCCGATGGGGTTCCCGCCTGTGAGCAGTTGAGCATGATAGAAGCTGGAAACTCGGCTGCGGTACATTGCCAGTTGAGGCAGATCGTACCAGGCTAACGGGCGAACACTTATCGCGACATCTCCAAAAAGTAACGGTGAAAACGGTCGTCGGCAGTCAATTCAGGGTGGAACGAGGTGGCCAGCAGCTTGCCCTGCCGGGCAGCCACGATGCGTCCGTCTTCCAATGCGGCCAGCACGTCCACACCGGCGCCGACACTTTCGATCAGCGGGGCGCGGATGAACACGGCGTGGTAGGGCGGGTTCGTTCCCTTCGCGGCCAGCGCCGGGATGACCATATCGATCTCAAAGCTGTCCACCTGGCGGCCAAAGGCGTTGCGTTCCACGATGATGTCCATCAGACCAAGTAGCGGCTGCTTGCGGCGCGCGTCCTTTGAAAGGAAGATGGCGCCCGCGCAGGTGCCCCAGATGGCGTGCTTGGCACCGAACTCACGCAACGGTTCCATCAGACCAAAGTCGGTGGCCAGCTTTCCGATGGTGGTGGATTCGCCGCCGGGCATGATCAGGCCGTTCAGGCCTTCGAGATGCTCGGCCAGGCGCACCTGTACCACCTCGGCTCCGAGGGCTTCGAGCATGACCTGGTGCTCGGCGAAGTCTCCCTGTAATGCCAGGACGCCAACCTTCATATAATGTTACCAGCCTCGCGTGGCGAGTTTTTCCTCTTCAGGTAATGAGGCAACCGAGCGGCCCACCATGGGTCCGCCCAGGTTGCGGCTGACATCGGCCAGGATCTTGGCGTCTTTGTAATGAGTGGTGGCTTTGACGATGGCGGAGGCGCGTTTGGCGGGATCGCCGGATTTGAAGATGCCGGAGCCCACAAAGACGCCGTCCACACCGAGCTGCATCATTAAGGCAGCATCAGCCGGGGTGGCAATACCGCCGGCGGCAAAGTTGACCACGGGCAGACGTCCCAGCTTGCGGGTCTCCATCAATAACTCGTAGGGGGCGCCAATTTCCTTGGCGAAGGCCATGATTTCTTCTTCGGGCATGTTCTGCAGTTTGCGGATCTCGCCCAGCACGGAGCGCGCGTGGCGCACTGCCTCAACGACGTCGCCGGTGCCAGCTTCGCCCTTGGTGCGGATCATGGCGGCGCCTTCGCCCACGCGGCGCAGGGCTTCGCCCAGGTTGCGGCAGCCGCACACGAAGGGGACTTTGAAATCGTGCTTGTTGATGTGATGCGCCTCGTCGGCGGGGGTGAGCACTTCGGACTCATCGATGTAATCGACGCCAATGGCCTCGAGGATCTGTGCTTCAACGAAGTGGCCGATGCGGCACTTGGCCATGACCGGGATGCTGACCGTTTCCATGATCTTCTGGATCATCTCAGGGTCGCTCATGCGGGCCACGCCTCCGTCGGCGCGGATGTCGGCGGGGACGCGCTCGAGTGCCATCACGGCGCAGGCGCCGGCGTCTTCGGCGATCTTGGCGTGTTCGGCGTTGACCACGTCCATGATGACGCCGCCCTTGAGCATCTGGGCCAGGCCCTTCTTCACTTCAAATGAACCGGTTGTCTGTTCCATACAGCACACTCCTGATTGTTCTCTCTGCCGGTAAGGCAGGGGTAATTTTATTCTTCCAACGTGATTCTACCACGTGCGGCATGGGGTATCAATGAAAGGCTAAGAGGGGGTTAATAATGAAACCGACACCTGTGAGGATGTCGGTGTATTTTGGTGTATTGTTTAATTGCAGAAAAGCGTTAATATAATTCGTTATTCGAGTGGAAAATTCGTGTTTTGAAAAAATTTCTCGGTTGTGAATGATTTTAGAAAAATCTATGTAAACTTCTCACTTAGAAAAAAAAGTTTGGCTAATTAGCTCTCTGTAAGAGAATGTGATTTCTTTTGATGCAGTGGCGTTTTCTTGCAATTGAGTTAAAACCCAAATAATCCCCTGAAGGTCAGAATCCTCAGTAAACAATCGATATGTTCCATACGTTGGTTTCTCAATCGAACCTTTAATGCTTTTAATCATCATCCCTGGGGTTATTCTAATAACTACATATTTTCCTACAACATGTATTAGGTTGGGTTGTCTTGATAATGGGATTTCTGGGTGGCTAGAATAAAAAGAAGTGAGATGTGCAAGAAGAGTATCTCCATTTATTCCATCAATTGCATAAATCACTTTGTATGGCCAATCTTCGTAATTATTAATTTTCAGAAATTCACTAATTCTCCCTTCAAGAGAGGATGTGGGAGGAATAGATGCTATTCCAAGTAATGCATCCTTTAATTCAGATTCGTTAAGAAATGATTTGCTAGACACTACGCCCAGTGTTCCTTCAACTGGTGAAAATGACTTCCCGGATCCATCACGATTATGCAGGTTAAAACGAGGCGTAGTATCAGTTGTTATGATAATATCCAATTGTTTAGACTCTTTGCCATCTTTGTGATCGAATAAAAAACCACCCAAAAACACATTACATTTAGATGGGGCATGGAGACGAAGAAACTCAGCATAAACTTTTTCACGAGACTGGCCAATATCCGTGGGGTTTGGAAAAACTGATGCTGCATCAGCTTCTCCACGCAAAACAGCAGCGACTTGTAAATAGTATTCCCTTAATCGAAAAAAGAATGTTTTTGACATACATCACCGATTAATGAATTATTCAGGCAGTTGATGCAAAGGCCAAAACTTCTCGATTTTTTCATAATTTGACATAATCAGCCAATTCTCCCGCCCAATTGCATCTTTCAGCTCTTTCGGTGCTTGAGCCATATCCTCGTAAGAATTAACAATAACAAAAGCGACTTTTTCCAACTCAAAAACTAAATCGTGGGGTACTCTCCACTCGCGTTCATGGGAATAATCTATCGGTTGTTTATCCTTCCAAAAATTTTCTTTGTATTCTTCAGGTGCATATGGCGGAACAAAAGGGGTTATGAATGCAAATAGATGTGGATCAAAAGGAAGTTTCGTCGGCCCTGTGTGTTTTTCTTGATGCTTCATTAAACCGGGCGGTAAGTAAATTGCGGGGCCGCCCCCAGATGCAAAAAGAAATGCTTTATGAAACCCTAGCCCATATCTTGAATAATTCTTTGCGTGAAATAACAGACTACTCCAAGTACATTCCGTAAAACAGACTGCTTGTTTGTTTGTCCAAGGCATGCGTGTTGCCCAGATTTGTCCCATCTGAAGTATAGAAAATATGCGTTCCTTTGCAGACATTTTTTCTATCCCAATGGATCTATCATCGGGAGCAACCTTCGCAATTGGAGGCAAGTCTTTTGCAAAATGAACAACATACTCTGAAAAATCTGGTCTTTGCATGATTATCCTCACCTTTGATAGTAATGTACCAAATTATCGTTACGGATTCTATAGTTCCTTGTTACCTCACCTATTATTATTTACATTGTACACGAAGAAATACTTGATGAAGCGTCTTTCCAACGCACCATCCATTCGATTCGTGATTATCAAAAATAAAAATGTGAAGAACGGTGCGTTGGGAACTGGCTTGGTTGAATTCCATTTGATAGTTAGTGATCCATTCCCAAAAGCACCCTACGAAATAATCAAAACCCCCGATCTCTCGGGGGCTTAGGGTCAAAGTTCTATCTAGCTAATCACTTCAAATCTTGACCCGGGCGCGCCGCAGACCGGGCAGACTTCGGGGGCGGTGCGGGCGTGGGTGTAGCCGCAGATGGGGCAGATGTAGTAGTCATAAGTCTCGCCGGGTTTGCCGAGCGAAGCCAGGGCTTCCTTGTATAGCGCCTCGTGGATCTTCTCCACCTCGTTGGCGTAGTTGAAGGTGCGCAGGGCGCGCTTGTTGTCCTCGGCTTCGGCGTCCTTTATGAAGGCGGGGTACATATCAGTGTTCTCGTAATGCTCACCGGCGATGGCGGTTTTCAGGTTCTCTTCGGTGCTCTTGATCTCATCGGCGGCACGCAGGTGGTTGTGCGCGTGCACGGTCTCGGCATGGGCGGCAGCGCGGAACAGCTTGGCTGCCTGGGCGTAACCTTCTTCGTCGGCTTTCTTGGCAAATGCAAGGTATTTTCGGTTAGCCTGGCTCTCGCCGGCGAAAGCGGCCATCAGATCGTCATAGGATTTGGTCATGGCAAATTCTCCTTAGTTTATATGAATTGGTTGAATTAATCATATTGCAGATTCCTGATTTCCGCAATATTTTTTCCAGGAATTTCGCAAATTATTCGTTTTTTTTGTTATTAGTGCAAATTCGTGTCATTCGTGGAAAACGCGAATTGTGAATACCTGATAACCCTTGACAGATTTCTTCTGATTACATACAATGATACAATAATACAATGATACAATTTTGCAGGAGGTACAAATGTGAACCCGCTCGATTTTTCACTGGACTTTCGCTCAGGGGTTCCAATCTATGTGCAGATCGTAGAGCAGGTGCAGGCAGCCGTGACGAACAGGCAGCTCAAACCCGGCGACCAGCTCCCCACCGTGCGGCAGCTCGCCTCTGACCTGCGCGTCAATTTCAACACCGTGGCGCGCGCCTACCGCATGCTCGATGAGGCCGGGCTGATCTCCACCCAGCAGGGACGCGGTACCTACATCCTCGACCAACCGGCCGAAGGATTGCGGGACCTGCTGAAGAAAGAAACACTCGAAGTGCAGAGCGCGCGCTTCCTGGCAGAGATGATTCGCCAGGGCTACAGCCTGGACGAGGTCAAACGCTCGATCGAAGAAAACGCAGCCGGCTGGCAAAACGATCAACCGGAATAATTGACAAAATAAGAGATGAGGAAGAATGAGACCAAAACCGAAATACGCAACCACCAGCGACGATATCGAAAACACCACCCTTTCACCGGTGCTGTCGCAGCCCAAACAGGGCAAGCAATCCATGGACGATTACCACATCAGCCCGGTGGGCATGGCCCTGTTCATCATCCTGCTGATCGGCGCCATCACCACCGCGGCGTTCATGGATACCAGCGGCAAGTTCAGCGACAGCTTGATCGCGTGGATTGTGGTCCCCCTGATCCTGCTGGGCACGTACTTCTTGTTCGCCATCAAGATGGCCAACCAGTGGGAGAAGGCCGTTGTCCTGCGCATGGGTAAGATTCATGGGCTCAAAGGCCCCGGCATCTTCTGGATCATCCCGGTCATCGACTCTGTGTCGAGCTGGATCGACCAGCGCGTGATGGTCACGCCGTTCTCGGCCGAGAAGACCCTCACCCGCGACACCGTCCCGGTCAACGTGGACGCCGTGCTCTTCTGGGTTGTGTGGGACGCTGAGAAGGCCGCCCTCGAGGTGCAGAACTACCGCAACGCCATTGCCTGGGCTTCGCAGACCGCGCTGCGAGAGGTCATCGGTCAGATGAGCCTGGCAGAGATCCTTGTCGGCCGCACCAAGATGGATGAGCAATTGCAGAAGGTGATCGATGAGCGCACCACCCCCTGGGGCATCACCGTGCAGTCGGTGGAGATTCGCGACGTCATCATCCCGGCTGACCTGGAAGACGCCATGAGCCGGCAGGCGCAGGCCGAACGCGAACGCCAGGCCCGCATCATCCTGGGCGAGTCGGAGATGCAGATCTCGCAGAGCTTTGCCGACGCCGCCCGCGCGTATGCCGACAATCCCACCGCCCTGCACCTGCGCGCCATGAACATGCTCTTTGAAGGCATGAAGGACAAGGGCGCCCTGGTCATCGTTCCCAGCAGCGCCGTGGACTCCATGAACCTGGGTGGGCTGAGCGGTATCACTGCCCTGGCTGACAGGGAACTGAACAAATAATATCATCCCAATGCAGGTGTCCTTTCACAAGACTGGGCACCTGCCGGGAACTTGAAAAGGAGAAAGAAATGAGCGACCTGGAAATCTTGATGGGATACATGCCCCTCTTCATCATCCTGGCTGTCATCCAGTACGGGCTGCAGATCTGGGGGTTGATCGACCTGACCAACCGGGAGCACGTCAGCGGCAGGAAGTGGGTCTGGGTGATCGTCATCGTGCTTGGAGAAATGCTGGGACCCATCATCTATCTGTTGTTTGGACGCAAGCGCAAGGTATAAGATCTGACCTGTAGAAACGGAATGTAACGAAAATGGAAAACGTAATCTCAATACAACAACTGACCCACCGCTTCGGCGATCGGGAAGCCCTCAAGGACCTCAGCTACGAGGTCATGCAGGGCGAGGTGTTTGCCCTGCTCGGCCCCAATGGCGCCGGCAAGACCACCACCATCCGCCTTCTGAACGGCCTGTACACCCCCGCCCAGGGCAGCATCCGCGTGCTGGGCATGGACCCCGGCAGCCACGGCGGTGAGATCCGCCGTCAGACTGGCGTGCTCACCGAAACAAACGCGCTCTACGAAAGACTGACCGCGCGAGAGAATCTGCGCTTCTTTGGCACCCTTTACGGCTTGCCAGAATCGGTTCTGTTAAAAAAAATCGACGAAGTTCTGTCATTTTTCGCGCTTGAAGCCCGCGCAGACGATCGTGTGGACACGTACAGCAAGGGCATGAAGCAGCGCCTGGCGCTGGCACGCGCCCTGCTCACTGAGCCGCGCATCCTCTTTCTGGATGAACCCACCTCCAGCCTTGACCCCGAATCGGCGCTGCAGGTGCATGAACTCATCGAGTCGATCCGCCAGAACGACGGTCACACCGTCTTTCTGTGCACGCACCGTCTTGAAGAAGCCGAGCGCCTGGCCGACCGCGTCGCCATTCTGAACAGCGGCAAATTGCTTGCGCTGGGCACTCTGGATGAGCTCAAGAAGAAATACAACCCCGGCCTGTGGGTGGAAGTGAAGCTCATGGAGCCGCTGAAGGGCAAGATCACGGGCAACACCTGCCGCGGGCTGCTCAAGGTGGAGCAATCCGCCGTACAGCTCAAGGTGCAGGTGGAAGAGGAAGACGCCATCCCCGCCCTGGTCACGGCGCTGGTGGGGCAGAACGCCCGCATTCTGGGCGTGGAACAACAACGCGTCACCCTGGAGGATATCTATTTCAAACTGCAGGAGAACGCACGGGAAGGTGCAAAATGAACTGGAAGATCATCTTTACCATCGCCAAAAAGGACATCACGGAGGCGCGCCAGAACAGATCTGTCTGGCTGCCCATCCTCATTGTGCCCATCTTCTTCATCCTGCTCATCCCGCTGAGCTTGATCATCGGGTTGATCGTTGGCGGCCCTGATGCGGTCAACTTCTTCAACGACCCCGATTTGGTCACGTTCCTGGAGAAAATGCCGCCTGTCATGTCACAGGTACTGCAGGGATTGGATTCCGTGCAGAGCATCCTCGTGCTGGTGTTGGGCTACATGTTCGCGCCCTTCTTCCTCATTATGCCGCTGATGTACTCGACAGTCATTGCCTCCGAGTCCTTCGCGGGCGAAAAGGAACGCAAAACGGTGGAAGCGCTGCTCTATACACCCGTCTCTGACACCGAACTTTTCATTGGTAAAGTGATGGCAAGCTTCATCCCCGCAGTGGGCATCACATGGGCGTGCTTCCTGGGTTACATCATCGTGCTTAACGCCGCAGGCTGGCCGCTCATGCATCACCTCTGGTTCCCGCTGATCAACTGGTACCCGCTCATCCTGTGGGTCTCACCGGCCATCTCGCTGCTGGGCATCGCGGTGACAGTGCTGATCTCATCGAAGGTAAATACTTTCATGGGCGCTTATCAATCCAGCGCCTCGCTGGTGGTGCTTGTGCTGGCGCTGCTGGTGGGTCAAATTACTGGTGTGCTTTACCTGAGCGCGATCGTGGGACTTTTGCTCGGTGTTGTCATCTGGATCGCGGGCATTGTGCTGATGGTCTACGCCATCCGCACCTTCAACCGCGAGAAGCTGCTGGTTTCGTCCATCTCGTGATTTGTTTCACGTGAAACATTTCGAATGTAATTAATTGAAAGGATAGAGGAAAACATGGTAGAGAATTGGGGTTTGCTTATCGCTGATATCGCGGCGATCATCGTGGAGATCGGCCTGCCGGTGCTGCTGGCGGTGCTGATCATCAAGAAGTTCAAGGTGAGCTGGATCGTGGTGCTTACCGGCGTGCTCACATTTATTGGGTCGCAGGTGGTGCACATCCCCCTGCTGCAGGTGCCCGCGCTGCTGCAAAAGCTGGGTCTTTCCATTACACTGCCGCAGGAGTGGCCGATCGTCTGGTACGCGGTCTTCCTGGGATTCATGGCTGGTATATGTGAAGAGACAGCCCGCTGGGTGGGTTACAAGATCCTCAAGGGCAAGGCCTCGTCCTATAAATCGGCCTTTGCCGCGGGTATCGGTCACGGCGGCGTGGAAAGCGTGATCGTGGGTGTGCTGGTGCTTGCCAACCTCATCTTCTTCCTCACCTTCAACCCGGATGCCATGCTGGCGTCCGGACAAGCCGAGGGCACGGTGCAGATGCTCATTTCACAATCCGCGCAATTCTGGACAACCCCCTGGCATCTGGCCCTGGCCAGCGCTTTTGAGCGGATCATCGCCATCTCAGCGCATCTGTTTATGTCGGTGCTGGTCTGGAAATCCGTACAGCAGAAATCCTGGCTGTGGTTCCTGGCTGCGGTCGCGTTCCACGCTTTGCTCGATTTCTGCGCGGTTTACTTCAGCTCGTTTGGCTTGACCGCCTGGCAGCTTGAACTTTCCATTACCATCTTCCTGGTGGTGGATGTGATCTTCCTGGTTTTGTTCTGGAAGAAGGAGAAACAGAAGGAAGCCGCGGCCGAGATGAAGGCGGTTCCGGCAGCCTGAGAACGGCAGCATGAATTATAGCGGCGGCAGAGCGATCTGCTGCCGCTTTTTGTTTCACGTGAAACATAATTATGGAGATGTGTGAAGCCATCTGGCATGAATCCATAAAAGCGAATATACTCAATCCGTACCTCCCGCAAGGGGGGGAATTCGATTCATCTGAAGAGGTAAGCATGGATATCAATCTTCCCCTGTTAATGGTCTACATCCTCGCGATCCTGATCGAGGTTGGCCTGCCGATTTGCCTGGCGGTTTACCTGATCAAGCGGTATCCGAATTCATGGATCATGGTGGTGACCGGTGTGTTCACCTACGCCATCGCCCAGTTGGTCCATACCCCGGCGCTGAACGGCGTTTCAGCGCTGTTCTCCAACGGCACCCTGCCACAGCCGAGCCAAGCCTGGCTGCCTTTTGTTAATGCTGGCCTGGTTGGCCTGCTGGCAGCCGTGGTGGAAGAAGGCGTGCGCTGGATCGGCTTCAGGCTTACCAAGCAATATGCCAAACCCTTCCGCGCCGGCGTCGGCCTCGGTATTGGGCACGGCGGCTCCGAGATGCTCATCGTGGGTGCCCTGGTGGCCTACAACCTGGCCACCGTGCTCTTATATAACCCCGGCAAGCAGATCGCAGCCGGCACCGATACGGCCACCGTCCAGGCTGTCCTCGCGCAGATCGCTTCCTACTGGGGTACCACCTGGTGGGTGGGCTTGATCAGCATCTTTGAGAAGATCGTACAGTTCGCCGCCCAGATGGTCTTCTCGCTCCTGGTCTGGCGTTCCATTGCCAAGGATGCACCGATTTGGTTCTTTGCGGCGATCGTTTATCACATCATCATTTCCGGCATCACCACCCTGCTCAACGGTCTCGGATGGAGCTTCTGGCAGATCGAGGGCATCCTGGCTCTCACCCTGCTCCTGAACATCTGGATTCTCTACTGGTTCTGGGGTGACGAGGGCGGCCTCGAGAGCGAAGGCGACGAGGACGAGGATGAGGATGAAGATGAAGAGGATGAGGACGAGGAAGAAGACGACGACGATGAACCTGTAGTCAAGAAGGCATCGCCTGCCAAAAAGAAGACAGCAGCCGCCATCGCGGCAGACATGAAGAAGAAAACTGCCGCCAAGAAACCCGCGGCTCCGAAAAAGAAACCCGTCAAAAAAGCTGAGTAAGAAGATTCAATGATGAAAAGGATTGCGCAGATGCGCAATCCTTTTTTATTTGGTAGTGAGGAAGGCCACCGCCCGGCTGCTTTCGCCGTGCATCAGCACCTTGACCGCCGTGCCCGGACGGTAATCGCTTACCCGGATCACGCGCAGACAGTCCGCGAAAGCGCCTCCGTCCGGTAGCCATTCAGCCAGGCAGTTGGGGCTGGATTCAAAGAAGGCTTCGTTGAAAATGGTTTTGGGCTCATCGAGCTGCAGCGCCAGCGGGTAGATCTGCGATTCCAACAGGTCCTGAAAGAAGTGCGTCCCCAGCGAGGGTTCGGGCGGCAGGCCGCAGCCTGCGCCAGCCAATTCCACCAGGGCACGGGCGTGGTACACGTCACCGTAGGCAATGGGCACACCCAGGTCAGAGTTGGAGGAGCCCCAGCGCCCCGGGCCGACGCAGATGAAGTTCTCATTTACCAGGGCGGCATTGAGCCTGCCGATTTCGCGGGCCAGGTCGGTGCGGCTGTTGTTGGTCGTCAGTTTGAAATACGCCGCGGGCTTGACGTAGACCACGTAGTCCACCGGGTAGATTTGCCCCTGCGGCACCATGAAGTCGGTGGTGAAGACCACGTCTGTGGGTGGCAACGGACTGGGGATGGGCTCCACGACGGTTTCGCTCAACTGGCTTTGTGGACGGCATTGCAGCAGGGTGATGGTGAGATCGGGTTTACCGGCCGGATCGGTTTCAACGTGAAGGGTGAACTCCAGGTCGACCGGCGAGTGGTAGGCCATCTCGAGTGAATGAAGGATGGTGCGCATGCGCTCGGCAAATGGAGTGCGCTGCAGCAGTTCGTCAAAGGTCAGCACCAGGCTGTCGGGGTTGTGGATGACAGCGCTGCGGATGGACTGAAAGTATCCATCGTCTTCCTCCTGGGCCAGGTAACGCAGCGGGGGATAATCGCTGTTCAGTACATCATGAACGGGCATGGTTTTGAAGGCGTTGTCCTGCAGGTCGATGAGGTCGATGTAACGTTGTGAATAGGCGCGGATGGATTTGGGGTTGTTGGACGGACGCAGGTGCGGATGGCTGAGCGCGATCAGGCGCGGGTAGTCGTTGCCCACCCGGTCCACCGCGCGGGTGCCCAAACCCCACACCAGTCGGATAAAGCCGTCCTCGGCGCGGATCTGCGGCGCCCAGCGGTAGAGGTTGCGGCTGAAGGCCACCCCTGCGCCGTGCGGCATGAGGTAACGTCCGAACTGCTCGCCTTCCACCACCTGCAGCAGCACGGCCATGCGCTCGTCGTAATCCTGCAATCCGCGGGCGCGGCGGTAGAGCAGCGCGTTGGGGTTGAGCACCGAGGCGTAGATTTCCTTGATGGCGATGGTCAGTTCGCGCAGGTTCTGTTTCAGGTCGCCCTGGTTGGGGCAGAAGATGCTCTCATATTTTCCGGCGAATGAGGTGCCGAAGTTGTCTTCGAGCAGGCTGGACGAGCGTACGATCAGTGGTTTTTTGCCTATTTTTATCAACAAAGTCTGTAATTGATCCAGAATATCCGGCGGGAAGGTGCCCTTCTTGAACTCCTCCACGATAGAGGGGAAATCCGAGCGCATTTCGGCTTCATTCTTGTACTTCTGGTCGTTCCAGCGGATCAGGTTGTTGATGGACATGAAGGTGTACATCTCATCGGAACCGACGAAATACGATTCGGGCGTGGAGATGCACGGGAGGGCGTTCAACTCGGTGTTGTTCTTGAGGATGTGCTGAGCCAGCAGCATGCCGGCTGCCTTGCCGCCGATGCGCCCCGCGCCGATCCTGCGGCGGCGGATCTTGGCCAGGTCATTGATGGTGAACCATTCCTTGGCGATGTTGATGTAGCGCAGTTGGTCGCTGATCATGGTGCGGATGAGCACGACCTGAGATTCCTCCAGGCGGGCTTCATAGACGGCGCGTTCACCCTCTTCCATGTTCTCGATGGTCAGGGCTTGTTCAAAAACCAGGTCAAGTGGCGCCAGTTCGGGGTTGAAGGTCAGGCGCGTGTCAGGAGTGGTCAGGCCGCGCTCCTGCAGCACATCGGAGATGAGATTCTCAAGTATTTCAAAACCCAGGTGGCGGCTGAAGAGAAGGTCGGTCAGTTGGTTGCGCACGGCCGTCTGGCGCGCCTCCCAGATCTCCTTGGGTTCCTCGGCGTAGGGGTTCTCGATCCCTTCCACGTGCTGGGTCTGCACAGCTTCGTCGCGCACCTGCGCTTCAAAGGAGATTGAGTCGATGATGCCGCGGCTGAACAGCTCTTCGCGCATGCGAGCGCGGATACGCGGCGCAAGAATGGGATACTGTCCCAGCGCCAGCATCACACTCAATAACCGTTCAGAAGAGTTTGGCAGAAAGTCCATAATTGTTTCTAGAAATAATTATTCACTTGATTAAGATTTCCCCTCTCGCCAGGAGAGGGGAAATGAAAGGGCAATGATGGGGTTTCTCTAGCCAAGGTGCATGGGCATGATGACGTGGACGAAATCGTCGTTGCCCACCGGCTTGATGACACCTGGCGCGTTGTTGGTATTGGTCTCCAGCGCCACGTTGGGAGCGCGCAACACGTCGAGCACTTCGCGCAGGAACTTGACGTTGAAGGCGATGAGGATGGGGCTGCCTTCAATGTTGGCTTCCATCTGGATATCGCTTTTACCGGTCTCCTCGGTCTGCGAGTTGATCTCCACGCGCCCGGGGCCGCTTTCTTCGGGCAGCACGTTGAGGCGGATGACGTTGTTGCCTTCGCGGGCGATGATCTCGGCCTGTTTGCAGGCCTTGAGGAATGACGGCGTGGAAACGACCGTGCGCGTTTTGTAGCTTTTTGGAATGATGGCGCGGTAATCGGGGAAGTTGCCGTCGATCAACTGCGACACCAGTTCAGCGTCTTTGAGGTGGAAGATCACCTGTCCGCGCCCGGCCGGAACGACCATATTGACGGCCTTGTCGCCCTCGCCGGCGATGCGCGCCAGTTCATTGAGGGCGCGAGCGGGAATGATGATGGAGAAATCTTGTTTGATGGGGTTGGCCAGCAGTTCCTTGCGCACCGAGATGCGAAAACCGTCAGTGGCGGCCAGGGTGAGCGTGTTCTCAGCCACCTCCATCTTTACGCCCTGCAGCACGGGGCGGGCTTCATCCACCGAGGCGGCGAAGGCTACCTGTTGGATCATTTCTTTGAAAGAAGTGAGGTCGAGGTCGACACCCTCGGAGAGGTCGGGCACAGGGACGGGCGGGAAATCCTGCGCGTCGATGCCCTTGATCTCGTGGGTGGAGGCGTTGCAGACCACGTTGAGGGTCTGGGTGCGGGTATCGAGAGAGAGCTGTACCATGTCAGCCGGGAAGGTACCCACCAGGTCCACAAAGGTGCGCGCGGGGACGGTGATGGAGCCCTCTTCCTGGATCTGCGCCGGAATCCAGCAGGTGACGCCGAGTTCCAGGTTGGTGGCTGAGAGGCGCAGTCGGCCTTCATCCGTGGCCAACAGCACGTTGGCCAGCACCGGCAGGGTGCTGCGGGGGGATACGGCACGGCTGACAATGCTCAGCCCGTGGGCCAGATGTTGTTGGGTGACAGAGGCTTTCATGGGCGCCCTCACAAGATAGGATTTAATCTATTTGAGTATACAACGAGACGAAAAATAATTCTAGTCAGGCCGGCAGGCTGGCAGGCAATTTTTCTGTTTCAAAACGGGGAGAGAATTGTACAATAACCATATTGAAGGATTCGGGAAAGGATTAACATGAAAACATCTAAAGAATTGGGTAAGATCACGATTAAACCCCTGTCCAGTGACACCTGGCCCGATTTTGAACGACTGTTCGGCCCCAACGGCGCCTGCGCGGGCTGCTGGTGCACCTGGTGGCGGCTTTCCAGCAAGGATTTTCGCAGTTTCACGAAAGAGGAGAAGAAAAACCTTCTCCGAACGCTCGTTCAGGGCGGCAAAAAGCCCGGTTTGATCGCCTACGAGGAGGAGATTCCCGTGGGTTGGGTCTCGGTGGCGCCGCGTGAGGAGTTCATCCTGCTCGAAAACTCCAAAAAGCTGGTGCGCGTGGACGATCTGCCGGTGTGGTCGATCAACTGCTTCTTCATCGAGCGTCATCACCGCCGCGCCGGGTTGACTCGCATCCTGATCGATGAAGCCGTCAAATTTGCCGCGACCAACGGCGCGACCATTGTGGAGGCCTACCCCATCGATGTGCAGGAGAAAGTCAGCAGTTCACGCCTGTATTACGGTCACGCTGATACCTTCCGCCAGGCCGGGTTCGTGGAGGTGGTCCGCCGCGATCCGTTGCAGCCAATAATGAGGATGAAGATTTGATTGTACATGGGTGATAAAAATGAAATTAATCTTAAGCCGGAAAGGTTTTGATTCTTCTTATGGTGGTATTCCAAGTCCTATCTTTCCATCGGGACTCTTTTTCTCATTACCAATCCCTTCAAAGGGAACCGGCATTAAATACAGCGACATATCAATTAGAGAGCACACTTACGGGAAAGTGGTTGCGGATTTATCAGATGGATTAATCTCGCCGGATGCAGAAGCTCATCTTGATCCTGATTTGTTTGATGGAAGTATAAAAAGAGAGCAGGGATGGCTTCCATTATTTGGGCAAACTGGTGCTGCAGAGACCCATTTGGAAAACAAAAAAGTAGGTGTTGGAGATGTTTTTCTGTTCTTTGGGTGGTTTAAAGAAATAATAGTTGTGAATGGTGAAATATCTTATAAAACAAATGCTCCTGATTTACATGTAATATTTGGGTGGATGCAGATTGGTAAAATTATTAAAGTGAAGAATAAATACGAATTTCCTCCGTGGAGTTTGTATCATCCACACGTTCGGAGAAATGAGTATCTAGAGAATGACACAGTCTATATTGCCAGAAACAATTTTTCATTGCCCAATTTCGATATCGATCGCCCCGGGGGAGGAATCTTTAGGAATTATCATTCCAACCTTTGCCTAACAAACAATAATCGTCCAAGAAGTCAGTGGAAGTTGCCTGGTTGGATGAATCCATTCGGGAGAAAGAGTACCCTAAGTTTTCATGGTAATCCTGGAAGATGGAAAACAGAAGGCGACTCAGTTATTCTTAACTCTGTAAATAGAGGTCAGGAATTTGTTCTTGATTGTGATGATTATCCCGAAGCGTTGAAATGGGTAGCAGATCTTCTTCGAATCTAAACGACCTATCTCAAAGAAAAGGGTTAAAAACCTCCCCGCCAGACCGGCGGGGAGCGCATGTTATAATGAAGGTGCCGAAGGTGGGAATCGAACCCACATTCCCGAGGGAACACGATTTTGAGTCGT